>Ga0126342_10001118_pt1 | contig 35760 bp, 36 predicted proteins | sample Cyp1metagenome_FD_92528 | JGI IMG/M metagenome (GOLD analysis project Ga0126342, IMG submission 92528) | Coral microbial communities from Lord Howe Island, Old Settlement Bay, Australia - Cyphastrea 1 metagenome | ecosystem: Host-associated > Invertebrates > Cnidaria > Coral ...
CACTGACACCTCCCCTTCCACTCCTATAAAATGAAAACCCAGCCTCATACCCACCGCTTCTAACAAATAATCCACTATAGAATGAAAACCTGAGTCCAAGTGATTATAAAATGGAAATCCAACACCCCTCTAAAAAATAGTCACCAAGTAGATTCTTTTGTGGAATGGTGCCAGCCCAGATCCAAAAAAGTGAAACCAAACTTAAGGTATTGCAAACCCAGTTTTCTATTCTATAGGGGGTCTTTTTCCTAATCAATTGGACTCAGGTTTTCATTTTATAGTGGATTATCTGTTTGAAGCAGTGGCCAGTATGATGCTGGGTTTTCATTTTATAGGAATGGCAGGGGGCTGTTGGTTTTCTTGGGTTTCTATTCTATAGGGAAAATCCCCCGCCCTTAGTCCTGGGTTTGCGTTTTAGTCCCTATAGAATGGAACCCCCAGGTTTGGTTCGAATTCCAACAGGGATGGAATATGTATATATATATAGGAACAACAATGCTGCCTTTATTCTCAACCAGGTCCAACCGTTCCATTTTTTGAAAGGAATGTTGCTTTTGGTTGGGGGCACATCACAGGAGGGAACGTCAGCTAAAACAAATGCATTGGACATATCAAGGGCTCAAAAGGTGAGTACTATTCTGCGCATGTTTGGTATTTGGGGTGAATTTATTTGGGACATTTTCAAGATTCTTTTATTTTCTGGCATTTCTGATGCATTTCTCCACATGAACCCCTCGATACAAAGCGGAACGCGCTTTTGGGTAGAATATGGTTGAATATAAAAGAATATACAGTGATATACGTAACATGCATATATCATCATTTATCAGTGTTTTTATATGTTTTTATATGTTTATATATATATATATATATCGGGAGAACGCGTTTGGTCGCCCCAATGCTTTTGCTGATGATAATGCGCTCAGTGTGTATACAGTGGAACACGAACGTTATTAGGGGGCTTGTGAGACGTGCACAACTTCTGTGACACGTGCACAAGTGCTGGGAAACGTGCGCAACATCTCTGACTCGTGCACAACATCTCTCAAACGTGCGCATAGAGATTACTTGAACACATTGGGTGGGGGCGGTGAAACACACTATACCCATATATATATACACATACAGCATACATACATATATACATACATGCATACACACACGCACACATATATATATATATACTGCCAGTAAAAACAGACCAAACTATTTCCAATCACAGAACCGTTGAATCAGCATGAATCAACAAACATAATGACATATACAATGTAAACCCGTCCTTAGCATGCTATTTGAGCCACGCAGGGCACGGGCAAAGTTGTGCCAGGCATTTGGTGGCAGTGCGGGAAGAGCGTTTTCAAGAGCTTGTCGCCGCAGAAGTGGCGTACCTGGCCACAGTGCCAGTAAAACCTGTCAGCATGCGTCAGGTGCTGGGCTGGGAAAACACACAGCTGCCACATGTTGATACTTGTTGTTTCGTTCGGCTCGCATAGCACAGCATGAGATGAAACTCAGTAAGGTACTTGTTGTTTTGAACTTAACAGACTTGAAACGCATTGAGATGTCACAGGTAGAGTGTGTTGGGGTAAGCGCGATCCGGCTGTTTTGCTGCCGTGGCAGCTCCCTGAAGATTGTGACATGGCGCAATGCTCGTGATATGGTCCCTACCATCCAGAAGGAAGTGCCAAAGCGATTTGCCCTGAGAATCCGGCTGATTGAAACACTGGATGGGTGGCAGGACGGGGATAATCAAAAACATTGTTCATGAAACTTTGCTGGATGGCACTTGACACATGTAACATCAATCATTGCACTCACTAGCTTTAAATGGTACATGCCAGCCGTTTCCATGCTACTCCCCCGGTTAGCCTAGCCGAGCTTGGCAACGAGGAACCGCAATGATTACCTCAGTTTGTAAAAAGGCCAGCATATTCAGGGGCACATTGGTCAAAGGGCGGTCCAGGTTTGTAGCAGCTGGAGGAATAGTTTAACAATGTTGAACTAACAAAAGCCAGTGTTGAGAACCAGCGCCACCAAGCATCCTGCTAGACGAAATGGCCGCATGACTTCGTAGATTCCCTGCGAGAAGTTGGCGTGGCCGTGCGAGCCGAGGGTAGCGACGAAGCCATGAACAGCGCGCAGCATTTCAAAGTTGTTTTAAACAATTCAATGTTTTTTTGATGCAGGAACCGACCCAGGCCACAGCATCAAAAGCTACAAGAAATGCGCAGCGCACTGCCTGCAGCATGCTGTGTCTCAAAATCGCACTCTCATAGACCGGCATAGTGAAGAGTGATGAAAAACGGAGTAAGAATAAAGAGGAATTTGCAAGTAGACAGCAGGATAGATAAGCAGGTCAGTCAACCAGTCAGGTGATGACCGACCTTAGACTATTAGAAGGCCCTCGCTGCCCTAGCAGCAAAGCATCAAGGATCGTTGAAGTGTAAGTGTGAACCCAAATTAGTTTCAATGCAATTCGCTTTTGACTGGGTACGAGATAAATTGAGCAGCTGCAACCGCGCGCATCAGTTGGATTTTTAAAGATATGGTTTTCTCTTTGTTTTGTCTCTTTAGCTGTCTCCTCTTTTGTTTGCTAGAGTGGGAATAGGTTTTGCCCGGTTTCTCTGGTATATCCACCCTTCTTTGGTTGCCACCCCTGTTGTGCTGGTACAACACCTTTCTTGTCTGTTTCCTTTTTTAAATTGCGGTTTGAATGCAAGTGTGGATGATCTTTGATGGGTGCTACCTGCGTGGGATTTACCTGTTTCTGACACTGGCTGTGTGCCTATGTCTTTCCCTCAACAAAGAAACAAGGAGAAAAGGCGCGCCGGTCAGCTGCTCAGCTTGTCTCAGATCTGTCAAATGAATGCTTTCATGTTTGCAACTTGCAACATGCTGGCAGACACAGACTTCAAAGCGAAAATTGCGCTTTTGACGAAAAGCTGTTTCAGCTCATCCTTAGACTTGGCTTGTTTGAATGTATGTGAATGCCGGCAGATGTTTTTGTGAAATTGGAGAGAAAACGCAGGCTAGAAACCGCATGAAGGGGCGGCGTCGAAAACAGAGAGAGAGAGAGAGCACTAAGATGTAAAGTTTAAAGCGCACCGTGAATATGACGCAACACCACAACGAACATGTCCAAGCACCGCGGTGTGCAAGAGAGGCGTTCAAATATGTTCAGGTCGCTTTCCATTCAAAGCATGTTTGACCAGTTTTTTTGAGCTTGATTTGATGCACGTTTACCTACTGTATATTAAAACAATTTGCTGTGTAGAGATGTGCGGAGGTCTCGCATTGTCCTAGTGCCAAGTGGATGGCATGTTTGGCGAAAGCGAGTCAAATATGAAAAACGCAGCAAGAACTTGAAAGTGACTATTTTTTAAAACATGCAGCTTGCAACGCCCACTTGACTCCTTTGCATCATCACCTCTTCCCTGGAGGCTATCCCAGAGCTTGTGAAAATGCACGATCTGCTTACAGGATGGTACAGAGACCTCGTACTTCTTGACTACAAAAATCCTGACCTGGCGAGTTTTGTTCGGTCCTTCAAATCCATTCGGGATGAAGGCCGCCATACCATTGCTCTATCAGCAAGCGGCATCTACAAACTCCGAAACAAGCTGGGCAAATTTTCACAGCAGGAGACCAATTTTCTGGATGAATGGCTCGATGGCTTCTTGCTGTCAAGGAGCTGGGTTCATGAGGCTTGCCGGGCTTTTAGGTATTGATCTCATCCAGGGTCAAGTGCAGCAGTTCTAGCCTTCCTTTGAGCCTTCCTCTGTACTCCTAAAGCCAACCTTTCTGGCAATCACATGTGTTCAGAGGAACACCAAAGGCAGTTTAGCAGTGCTTAGAATAGGTTTAGGATGGTTTAGGTTCCGTCACCTGACATGTTTTTATTGTTTTCCTTTTAGGGGGCACTGGGCTTCGCCCGCGAGCACTAGGCTTGGCCCTCAAGGTACTAGACTGCGCGTGTGGCAGGGAAGGCGTTCCAGAGAAGAGCCTTGGGGCTTGCAAATAGTTACCGAAGGTACGGGCTTTAGATGGTTTGAGCCCTGTTGCTCCTGACGCTGTGTCTGGCGTAAGACTGCCTTCGCTTCAGCTCTGCACATCGCACATCAATATCACGGTCAATGTCGTCATCGTCATCATCATCATCATCATCATCGTCCCTCCTGCAAGGTCCAAGCCTGCAACTTGACACTAATCACTTTTCATGTACCTCGCCTGGTCCGTCACGACATAGCTAGTTACAGGGAACGCATGGGCCATTGCAGGATTGGAACAAACGCCTTGATCGACCAGTTCATTGCTATTGCGTCCAAAGAGGATGGAGGTTTGGGCAGACCAACAGGCATAACAGATCCCCGCAAGAAGCTTAGTGGCCTAGTGCAATGGACCTGTGCGCTTGATTCTTGTCATTGGCGTTTTTTGCTTCAGCGCATATTGCCTCAGGTTGCAACGCGTCCAACATTTGTAGATTCGCTGCCCAAGTGTCATCTTACATGTGCTACCAACGGTTTGGTACAGAGCCAAAGTACATTGTTCAAGACTACCAGGCCAGCTCCAAATGATTTGCACTGATTTGCCATGGCCTGTGCATGTTTGTGTTACAAACTGAAAAATCTGAAACGATGTGCTCAGAAAGTGAGGCTTTTGCTTGAAGTTAAACCTTGTGAAGCAGGGATTCGTAATGCTGTCCCAAATGCAATCTTCCAACTCGTGTTCCATGATGCTACACGCAACACATCAAAAACCTATTCACGTTTGTGCCCGCGTATACTGATGTTGGCCCTGCGCAGGCTGGCCGAGTTGGACCACAAGAGAAGTCTCCTTGCTACTTTAGCCTGATTCCGAGCTATTTGAGATACATTATGTGCGAGCTGTTGAAGAACAGCTTTCGGGCAACGCTTCTGACAGAGATTGACATCAGTTCTCGTCCAGTGCATATTCGAGTCTGCAACGATGTTCATCATGTTGCAATCTTAGTGAGTGATGAGGCGGGCGGCATCCCGTTTGAAGTCGGGGATCAGATTTGGTCATACATGTATGGCACGGCTGCAAAGATAGGGACTGTCAACAGCTTCAGCACAGAGGGAGACGAGCTGGACAATCCAGAGAGCCTTACAGGGTATGGTGTTGGACTGCCTTGTGCCCGACTTTATGCACGATATTTGGGAGGGAAGCTCTCGCTCACTTCCTATCCCGGCTATGGAACACAAGCGCACTTGATACTGCCCAGACTTGGATCGCCTCCGTAATCTGGACGGAGACGGTGATAGAGTGAGCAACATGGTTTGGCAACAGAGGGAACTTTGAAACACCACATCCATCAGGATCATTCAATGCCCCCTTTTACAAACGGCTAGCATGAACATGCATGAACTATATATGACCTATGTTGGCCTGAGATAGCCTGAGGAGGACTTGAGCAAGTGTCGCAGGTGGCGCGTTGCTTGCGGAGGCCTTTCAAGCTGATGCCGTAGCTTTGAATCCGAAAATGCTTCGAAAACCGCCTAAATACGAATAACGATGACATATATGAAATGCGATGACTGCACCTGACGGGGCTTCAATTGACACATGGCCAGGGATGCTGTGATCTTGTACTGCACCGTTGCACATTCCTACCCCAAGGGTTCTTCAGCGAATGGACTAGTAGGACAAGTGAAGCACAGAGCAGCGAAACACGGAATCGCAAAAGTCCGCTTCTTGAACGTTTTTTGTGTGAAGGCAGGTTGCGAATTAGTCTTAGCCAGGGGCGTGCTTATGTCACCCAAGCTTTGCTGGCCAATTCTCGCATTGCCCAGCCAATTCTTGCATTGCCCAGGCTTAGCTCTTCGTTTGGTGGCTCTAGCAGACTTGAGCTGGGACGACATGTTATCAGAACATGCACGCACGACATCACGACACCATGCATTTTACTACACACACACAGAAAACATAGCGTACTGTATCTAGATATGCATTATTTTTATACATATTACAACAATATGTATATATATATATATACAATGCTTTCGCATGTATTTTTGCTGAATCCGCTTTCAAGGTTTGTTGCCCTATCCCAGTCTCTTTGAGAAGTGTCAGGCAAGATTCGCTTCAGACCGGATAAGATTAAACGGGGTTTGAATTTCAAACCCGGTGCAAATTTTGACAACACAAAGTTTGACTGCAGCTTCTTGGTTGCAACTCTAGAATTGTGGCCGATGTTTGACAAGAGACATGTGCGCAGCTCAGCATGTTTGCAAGGTGCAGTGATTGTGTAGATTTGGAGGAGTCACAAAAGCGCTCTTCATGTCTCCCTCCTTGAAAACGCTCTGTAGCCAGCAGTGTCTAGGGCAAAACACGGTTGCATGTTGCATTTGCATGAAGTTGCAAGTGCTGCCATGTTCAGTGCAGCAAGATGCATCAAAGTTGCAAGTAGGAAAATTCATCGAGTCTAACCTTTATCAAATGTTGTGTCAAGGCGGCGAAGAAGGGCTCCCGACCCTGGAATTCGAACAGAGGCAGAATGCGTGTGAAGTGTTACTTTGACCGCTAGGTACGTGGCCCCTATTTTGCGATTTAAGTATGTGACATGTCAAGCTGGTTTATAAAATACTACCACTGCACAAGGCAGCGGCGGAAGTTTCAAAGATAGGAAACCTATAGGAGAGGTTTGTTGTTGGGAGTCATGGATGGCAGAGCGAACCCATTGATGGATCGAAAGGTGGTTGGGCCGGGCTATCTATCTGTCTGTCCAACTCTCTATCTGTCTTTCTATCTATCTACCGATCTATTTGTCTATCCGTCTTTCTATTTGCCTATCTACAGGATCTGTCTGTCTATATTTGCCTTTCGAACTGTCTAGCTATCTATTTGTCTATCTGTCTACCTCTCTACCTTTCGTTCTGTCTATCTACCTGTCTTTCTATCTATCTGTCGATCTATTTGTCTATCTGCCTTTCTATCTATCTGTCTATCTGTTTCTCTGTCTATCTATCTATCTATCCATCCATCCACCCATCCGTCCGTCCGTCCGTCCATCCGTCCATCCGTCCATCCGTCCATCCATCCATACATCTATCTATCTGTCTATCTACCGCTCTATCGATCTATCGATCTATCTATCTGTCTGTCTTTCTATCGTTCTGTCTATCTATTTCCCTTCCTACCTATTCTGTCGATCTATCTGTCTATCCGTCTTTCCATTTATCTATTTATCTGTCTATATCTGCCTTTCTATCTATCTGTCTAACTATCTATCTGTCTATCTATCTACCTTTCTACCTATCGTTCTGTCTATCTATCTGTCTTTCTATCTATCTGTCGATCTATCTGTCTTTCTGTTTTTCTATCTGTCTTGCCATCTTTCTGTCTATCTATCTGTGTATCTATCTGTCTATCAATCTGTCGATCTGTTTGTCTATCTGTCTATCTGGCTGGCTTGGCTGTCTATCTGTCTGTTCTTCTATCTATCTATTTATGTATCGGTCTATCTGTCTATCTATCTGTCTTTCTATTTATCTGTCTATGTCTGGCTATCTGTCTAGCTGTCTATCTGTCTATCTGTCTCTCTGTCTATCTATCTGTCTATCTATCTGTCTGTTTGTCTATCTATCTGTCTTTCTATCTCTCTATCTGTCTATCTGATTGTCCTTCTGCTTATCTGTCCTTCTATCTGTCTATCTGCAGGCTGAACACAAAGCTATTCTACGAGATGTCATTGGAGATTTGGAAGTTAAAAAAACCCAAAAACGAAGCTTTTCTGCGAGACCTCTTCAAATTTGGTTGACAACAGTTCAAAAACGCAGCAATTCTGCAAGACTTCCGCAATTTTCGAAGTTGAATTGACGGCCTGGAAAACGAAGCAACTCTGCGAGACATCCCTCAAAAATGGAAAGTTGAGTGCAGAGCTGACAGCCTCGTACCCGTGCGTTTCGTGAGTTTGCCTCCTATCTAAAGTATATACCGCGCCTGCCATGCAAGTGAGGCCAGGTCATAGGAAGTGCTGCACCTATCAGGCAAAATCATCTTAGAAAACCTAGATCTGATGCCAGCGTGCACTTTTTCGAGAGCGCAACTTCCGAAAGTGCTGCGAGCATGACGTGCGTTGACCATTTGACTTTGAAATCTGCTTCGCACCACAACGGCGTGCAGTTTTTGATCTCTCACATGTCCAGATGGCTCCGCACCCGCCGCTTTAGCGAGCCTACTTTTCGACCCTCCGGAGCCACAAATCATTGGAAAATCACAGCGTGTCCATATTGTCGGAAGTTGGACTTCTAAACTTCCTTCGGTAATATGCTTGTTTTACATGATCAGATGAGGCTTTATCGATGTTCCTTTCCTTCATTGACGTTCCTGTCATCTTGAATTGGTCAATGAGAACCTCTGTTCAGGCTTTGGAGATCGTGAGCTCCGTCAGGTTGGAAAATTTTAAAATTTGATCGACTGCTGCGCATGGCTCTGCATTGCTCCAACTTCCCTAGCTGCCCTACGCCGCCCTCACGGAGTCTTGCTAAGTTAATTTTTGTGGGCCCCAGTGAAGTAAACGCGGTTGCGCTGGTGGAAGTGGTTATGAACGAAGTCGCGAGCTAGCTGCCAAGCTTCGGGAAATCTCAAGGGTACAGTTCCCAAGCAAAGCTCTCAAGGTTCCATGTGCAGGAGGTTGGCTATACTGCTTGGCGTAGTCGCAGATGAAATTTGGGAGGGTTTGGCTGCAGTTGCTTCGCGCTCCTTCCCAAATCTGTTCTCCCGGTTGTTAAATTCTGCTGGGGCTCGCGTGTGCATTTGATGCCAGTATGCTGGTCGTAGTTTTTGTCGCTGACATTTACCGGCTATATGCTGGTACTAGTTGGACAGGGCTGCATGTTGAATCAGAAATATCGTCAAACAGTCAAGAAGGCAGAAGAAGGCTATACATTTGTAGGGAGTGAGTTTGTTCTGTCGTTTTCAGATGCTTTCAGGTCCTTGGAATCATTGATCGAGCATGGCTTGCTCGAGCGGGTGTGCGAGCTGCTGCCGGCTCTTGAGGCACTCGCGCTTGATGAAGTCTATCGCCGTTTGTCGCACTTGTAGGGTTCCCTTTGCAGACAGAAAATCATAAAACAAGTTCCAGCAAGCCACTGGAAGTGTTGGGTGTGAGCTTCCTGTGTTTCTCCCACCCGAAAAGGAATTGCCTATATCGCAGGAGTTGTAAACTGGCCAATGGACGAGACACGACAAGACTCCGCATCCTGCACGGGAAAGTCTATGCAAGGAAAGTGCTACATAGGCAGTGCAAGCAGAAACGCGTAAAGCAGCCTTGCCACACAGGTGGGCCGCGTTACTTTGGCGAATTGCATCATGCAGGCCTTGTTTGGGCACTGCGGCTGGGCACCATAAAAGCCAATAGCAGGCAGGTGACAATTAATCATCCATCGCTCATTTTTCCCTGCAAGAAGGCCTTCGCCAAAGAGGCCAGGCTGCTGCCTATTTCCGCGGCGTGTGCAGAAAATGTTTACAAGTGATTGTGGATGTTCACAGGTCGTGCCCCGCTTGCTTGCAACCCGGTGTCGACCTGGGTGGCATGGCGGATGTTGGATTTGTGAAAGTTTCTACCAAGCTTTGCAACTCCACCCTTTTTGCCATCTTTTGCCCTTCTCCACGCGCGAGGGTTAGTCTCCAAGCTGCTCATGCCAGCGAGGTTGGCTGGAATCCAGCATACTTCAGCACCCTTTCGCACGAACTGGTCAGACTCATGTGCCAATGGAGCTTTGAATAAGGGATCGGTCATGGTCGAAGGTTGCCGTTTTTGCGGACTGGATGCAAACTTGCAGCAGATGGCATGCCGGTCCCAACACATCGCTACAGCCTCAGACCAAGCACCACGTACTCATCCTGTCAGCGGCAACAGTGAACCAAGGAAGCCACACAATGTCGCCAAGGAAGGCCCACAAATGAACAGCTCACTTTGTTCGCACCAGAAAATACTGTATTGAGCTGCAACTGTACTGTTTGCACGCGGATGCAACATGCAGAATGCCGGAACGCAATGCGTGCACTTAGAAAAGGTCGGTGTACTGCGCAAGTGAGCTCCGCAGCCACCAGAGCTGTTCAATGTACAATTGAAATTAATTAATGTTACGCAACCTCATCGGAGTCATAGTATATAGATAGTCATAGCATTGTCGATGTGGATATCTGTATCTAGCAGATTAATTCAGCACTACATAGGACCCAGGCTGACACCTTGTCTTGAGTAGCATTCTAGCAAAGTTTTTTATACACGCCTCGGCCTTTCAAGATTTCAAACTACATGGTGGTATGGCGTGCGCAGGTGGCCATATGGCTTCATAGGCATTTGTGGCCTCATTGACTCAGCGGACAGCCGTGCATGCTTCAAATTTCCCACGCTGGCCGAGCAAAAAGAAAGTGCTTGCAGAAGCAGTATCGTAATGTAAAAATCGCTTGCAATGACCAATTTCACTTTTCAATCAGCTCCAAATGCATGTTGCCCTTGTCAACTGTGGAACAGCTGAGGTGAGACAAGTAGACTAAGTAGACGGCTGGAACGGTACTACCCCTCCACAACCCAAGCCCCCAACTTCTGACATAATAACAGCACGTGTGCAACTGCAACTGAGCGTTGCTGCTAGCGTCCAGCACGTGTGCATGTGCAAGTGAACGTTAGTGCCCCACCCCTCCCACCCCATGCCGCCCCACCCCAAGGTAACCCCCAACCTCTAATGTAGCAAGCACCCTGCAAGTGCGAGTGAACGATGCTGCCCCACCCACCTAAACCCCGCAAACAAGTAGAAATGTCAAAAAATTGCCCTTGGTTGCGCCCAGAGAAAGGCTGTGTAAAAAAACACGCTTGCGCTGTGACGCCAGACGCATGAAAAGCACAAAAAATTCTTTCACCACGCGACCTTCTACACCCGCCCAGCCAACTACATGGTATGGCATGACTCGACTTGCATGACATCGCTAAACAAGAAGATATTCACTGATTTTTTCTCCGCATCTTTGCGTGTCGGGTTCTTGTTTCTGATTCTGTATCCCGCCTCCGCCTCGCCCGCCTCCGCCCGCCATCTTTGTCACACACCATCTTTCACACACCACTTTGTCACCCACCATCTTTCACACACAACTTTGTCACACACCACTTTGTCACCCACCATCTTTCACACACAACTTTGTCACACACCACTTTGTAACCCACCATCTTTCACACACAACTTTGTCACACACCATCTTTCACACACCATCTTTCACACACCACTTTGTCACCCACCATCTTTCACACACAACTTTGTCACACACCATCTTTGTCACACACCATCTTTCACACAGCATCTTTCACACACAACTTTGTCACACACCATTTTTCACACACAACTTTGTCACACACCATCTTTGACACACCACTTTGTCACACACCATCTTTCACACCACTTTGTCACACACACACCATCTTTCACACACCATCTTTCTTACACTACTTTGTCACCCACCATCTTTCACACACCATCTTTCACACACCATCTTTCACACCGCTTTGTCACACACCATCTTTGACACAGCATCTTTCACACACCTTGTTTGTGAAACGAGGCAGGCGTGGCACTTGGAGACATCCACCTTCGTTTTGCGGGGCAGGCGTGGCACTTGGTGACATCCACCTTCGTTTCATGTGGCAGGCGTGGCACTTGTTGACATTTACCTGCGTTTGGCGTGGCAGGTGTGGCACTTGTTGCACTTGGTGGCGCGCTCCGTTGGTCGCCCGGGGCGCCGCGTCACTTTGCGTGGCAAGCGTGGCGCTTGGTGACATCCACCTTCGTTTCACGTGGCAGGCATGGCACTTGGAGACATCCACCTTCGTTTTGCGTGGCAGGCGCGGCACTTGGTGACATCCACCTTCGTTCATGTGGCAGGCGTGGCACTTGTGGACATTGGCAACATTGTCAGGCGTGGCACTTGTTGCACTTGGTGTCGCCCGGGGCGCCGTGCCACTTTGCATGGCAGGCATGGCGCTTCGTGACATGCACCTTCGTTTCACGTGGCAGGCGTGGCTCTTGGAGACATCCACTTTGCGTGGCATGCGTGGCGCTTGGCGACATCCACCTTCGTTTCGCGTGGCAAGCGCCACACTTGGTGACATCCACCTTCGTTTCGCGTGGCAGGCGTGGCACTTAGGGCGCTGGGCTGGCTCTGGCGGCGCGCTTGGACTGGATTGGTCGCCGGTGACGTCGCGGCACTTTGCGTGGCAGGCATGGCGCTTGGTGACATCCATCTTCGTTTCACGTGGCAGGCGTGGCACTTGGCGACATCCACCTTCGTTTTGTCACACACCATCTTTGTCACGCGCAACTTTGTCACACACCATCTTTCACACACCATCTTTGACACACAATCTTTCACACCACTTTATCACACACCATCTTTCAAACACCACTTTGTCTCACACCATCTTTCACCACACCATCCTTCACACACCACTTTGTCACCCACCATCTTTCACACACCGGCACAGACCATCTTTCACACACCATTTTTCACCACGCCATCTTTCAGACACCACTTCGTCACACACCATCTTTGACAAACCGCTTTGTCACACACCACTTTGTCACACACCATCTTTCACACACCATCTTTCACACACCACATTGTCACACACCATTTTTCTCACACCGTGACAGACCATCTTTCACACACCATCCTTCACACACCACTTTGTCACACACCATCTTTCATACACAACTTTGCCGCGCACCATCTTCCACCACTCCATCTTTCACGCACAACTTTGTCACACACCATCTTTCGCCACACCATCTTTCACACACCACTTTGTTACACACCATCTTTCCCACACAACTTTGTCACACGCTCTCTTTCACACACAACTTTCACACACACCATCTTTCACACACATCTTTGTCACACACACACACCATCTTTCTTCGTCACGCACCAGCTTTCACATACAACTTTGTCACACACAACTTTGTTTTACTTCTCGATCCTCCACCACCTCCGTTGTCGTTCCTTCCTTCCCCGTCCCCGCTACAACATTTGGTGCTTATTATTGGAAGAAGTTGTCTTGTGGGGTTATCCGGTCCTTTAATTTTTTTGTCGCCGGATCCTGACACCCTGGAACCCCATGAGTTTTCCATGGCCTGTTCTGCCCTGCCCGCAAACACAGGCACGCAGAGGCAGGCAGGGGCGGCAGGCAGGCAGGCAGGCAGGCAGGCAGGCAGGCAGGTAGGCAGGCAGGCAGAGGCAGGCAGAGGTAGGCAGAGGTAGGCAGAGGCAAAGCCAGGCAAAGCAAGCAAAGGCAAGCAAAGGCAAGCAAAGGCAAGCAAAGGCAAGCAAAGGCAGAGAGAAGCAGAGAGAAGCAGAGAGAAGCAGAGAGAGGCAGAGAGAGGCAAAGAGAGAATATGTATATGTAGGTGTGAGCTGTAAGCCCCCAGCATTAGGGGTGTGAAGATCTGGCCACTTCAGGTGAGTTTACGGAAAACAAAATCAAATAGAAGTCAGTTTCAAATAGAAGAAGGCCCCCCAAAAGCCAATCAATTCCAAATAGAAGATATTGCATATCCAAGAAATATATGTTTTTTGGCAACATCATTTTGGGACATCTTTTCCTGAATATTTTACAGAATATCTTCTATTTGATTTGGTATTTGCGGGGGTGCTAAACCGAAAATCAAATAGAAGTTGGCCTGTAAAATCATAATTAGGGGGAATATCTTCTATCTTAGTGGCTTGAAAAATATCTAGGCAATTGCGCCCACCAGAATGCAAATACATTGACATAGCCACTAAGCGCACCTGTGCTCAGATTCGAACGCCCATATCGTTTCGTTCGCTGGTCATGCTCAGTACTATGCGCGCAAACAGGTTTAGTCCTGGACATGCCGACCAATGCCTGTAGTTTATGTAAGGTAGGCAGGGCCGGTGATGGAATTTTGTTTGAGAATCATGTCTGACGCTGTGCCTGTGACATGTTGGTATTCTAGCAAAATCGGCCTGACCGCTCAGTTTGAGGTAAGCAAGCATAGGTTGAGGCTCAACTTGAAAATGTCGGAGGCTTGGATGGCAGCACGATACTTAGCGTGGCAATGCAGGTTTCTTCTAAGCAGTCGGCGCCGGCGTCTCCCATGGAAGGCATTGAGCCTGGTGCGGCACACCGGCTCCGTGATGAAGGTGACGCTGACCTTTGAAGCCCGAGACGAGAGGGACAAACCGCTGCTCTCTCAATGCTGCACTCTCAACGCTGCATTGGTCAGATCCTTTCTGTTGCAGCCCATAGGCGTGCGCAGGACTAGCAACGCATACCGCCAGATGGCTATGGAGGACAACTTCCACACTAAGGCGCACGTCAAAGAAGAAGTAGAAGAGGAAGAAGAAGAAGAAGAAACCGTTTCAGTGCCGCAGGGTAGCCATACAGCACAAAAATGGACAACCTTACGGCTGTCATTGCTATGACGTTGGTGAGTTCTGCCTATGCAGCGCAGAACTCTTTGTCTGTGATGCTGTGAAAGCCTTCTCTGCGGTACTGTTATTGCTTTGATAAGCATTGGCATCGCTGGACTGGTATGCATGCCTGTCACTCCAGATGTCTCCTGGAGTATTCACCATTGGCTTGAGAATTTCAAAGCCGTTAACGGCCACCCCAATCCAGCTTGCAAAATGGCACTGGCTGGTATCCTCCTCTCCACAGGACGTTCTGGGCAATTGCAATTCCAAAACACATGGGCACGATCTGCTTGCAAACAGCTGCGAAACGGACAACGGGTGTGTTCTTCCTCAGGATTTGGACGGAGTCCAAAACAAGCCTGGCTGACTTTAGCAAGGGCCGCTGCTTGGGTTTCTTGACGTGAGGACTCTCCTCATTGTAAGGCTAAATTCCACTTGTTAGGCTCTCTTGCCTGCCTGATTGCAAGAACTCTTCCCATTGCTGTGCAAGAACTCTTCCCATTGCTGTGCTAGCCTTGGCTGCGATGCGAATCCATCTTTCACCTTGAGAAAAATGCGGCTGGAGATCCTTGCCAAGCACTGGGTGATGCCATCCACGTGGGGCCTGCAACCTCTCGCGCTATTGGGCTGGTTCTGTCTTGCTGCCAAGTGTGGATCGACGCTGCACATGTTTCTCAGGGGCGACTGGAAGCGATGCATGTCAGCTTGCGCATTTGCCATCTGTCTGATGAAGATCCGAACGCGCGCTTGAAACAATACTTGGTCCGTAGTTCGTGGCACGCTGTTTTACGCAGCAACTTCGCATGTCATATGCAACATTTTCCACAAAAGACATCGCTGGCCCCCGTTTCCAGACGGTGTCTGTTTGGATCCCCTAGGTCGTGCCCCCCCCCTTTTTCGTCATTGCAATATAGAGCACGTGTGCCAGCTCGCAATTCCCTGTGAGACGTTCAATGCACATGACCGCACAGTTCAATTTCAGCAAAGCGGTGAAGGACAACATCATTGGTGGGCTCGGATGTCAGACCTTGTCAGACTTTGGGTGCATGGCCCAAGCTGAGGCCCAGGCCGGATGTGTTTCGCAGAGGCCATCCCAAGGTGTCGTCGTGTCCGCCACGCATGGTCTGCTTGCAGGGGGTTGGCTGAAAGCCAACATTTGCAGACCGTGCGACCAGCGTCCAATGAGGATGAGGATGCAATGCTGCCATCTGATCAGCTGCAGCAAGGCTTCAAGGCTATGTCAGCGATCGCGTGACCTCAAAGTTGGCTGGTTCTTTGAAGAAACGCGCTTTGGACGCGATTGACGCTTGGACGGTTCTTTCCCTGACCAACCTGTTCCTCCAGGAGCAGGCGCAGAACGTGGGCAGTCTACGCGAGAAAGTTGGTGGTTTATTGCCGCGCTCTCAGAATTGCGGGCATCAAGCCCGGCAACGCAGTGGGCACCATCATCCCCACCTGCAGAGAGGTGGGAAATGCGCTGATCTTTTGCGGAGAGAGGAGACATGTGGCTCCTGCAGCCATTTTGGATCTCTTTTCTGATGGGCCGCCAGTCAAGGCATGCTTTTGGTGCTTTGAAACCGTGCGACCTTGTTTCGAGCAAGCAAGAAACATCAGAGGTTTGCACGCTATGTGGAGGCGTTTCCTTCCTTGGCATGTACCCATGTTCATGACAGTCACAACCGGTGGAACATGCTTGGTCATAGCCTCACTCACAATCTGCTCGGGGTGGACCTTCAGCATGCCATGATCGCCCCCGCTGCTTGCGTGGCGCGGTCTATGCCGCGAGAGCAGGTGCCATGGCCCTTGCTGGGGTGTCTCCGGGGACCTGGGACAACTTCAAGTGGCCAGTTTTGGAAGGCCTGCTCAGCAATGGTGAGATAGCCTTCAAAGACAGGATAACGACTTGCCTTGTTCGTTGGAAGGACAAGTGTGCTGACAGCCCCCTTTGCAAGAAACTTGGTCCCTATATGAGCAGTTCCCATTGCGTTTCCACTCTTCGGAATCCAGACAGAGACAGGGTGCTGACTATGATTCGAGGTTTGCAGCAGAGCCGCTGCCATGAGGACGGGATGGAATTTGTCAATGGAAGCCATCAGTGTCCACTTGGTGAAAGACTTAACGTTTCGTTTGCGGCATCATGACCGCCGCGGGCCCGTCCGCAGTGTCCAGAGTGCCCACATCCTCTTCATGGACGACATTAAGCATCCGATCTTGAAAAAATCAAGCCAGATATTGAAAAATGAGAAATCAAAGACTCCATGAACTATTGAAATTTTCACTCCTTGCCTTTGCTCCTCGCAAACAGAGAATTCTGGTCTACAATGTTGGTTTATCCAAACTGTCTAGCTTGAACAAAGAACAAAGTGCTCATTAGTCATCACGTGGCATTGGGGTTTTGAAGCTCACAAGTGGCGTGGTTACAAGCAAGGCGGCTTTGGAGCAAGCAATTTTGATATTGCACTCCAGAATATTGATTTAAGTTTACACGTTGGTTTTCAACAATTTCCTTAGATCTTGGAAAATCTTGATCTTGATTTCTTGTTGCTTGTTTTTCCTCAAATTCGGATGTCCTGGGTACCGTTGCAGCCTCACCGCGCCTTGCCCACGGAGCCCCAGGCGATGTCCCAGTTTTTGGCGGGGGTAGTCTTTGTTCCCACTGCCCTGATCTTTGACGGGACGCCCGAAATCTTCAAACTTTGATCAAACGACACTTGCAACTAGCAGTGGCCCTCATGACCTTAGCGCACAGCATAACCCCCTATGTGGCCCTCATGGCTCTGGCGTGCAATGTTTATGAGCTGGATGCTGTGGTGGGCCCATCTTCTTTACCTTGCAGCCAGCGGGGGACAAGCGGTCGGAGTAGAGATGGTGTTGACAGTCTGTGGCACAAGCGAAGTGGTTTCATTGCAGTATCTGTGGGCCATTGTTTTGGATGCTCACTGTGCCCCTGGTCGTCGTCTTGCCTGTAGTGACTGAGCACGTTGGGATCACAAGGCCAAGGCGTTGGGAGTTTGAAAGTGGCCTCTGGGAGGCATCGGTTTCACGCCAGTGAACAAGGTATTTTGTGGTGACACTGCGAGTCCAATGCGGTCTGAAGCTTTTAGATCAAATGTCTAATATTTTCACCTCGCAACTGTTTGTGCTACTGGGGGAGTCGGAAAGAGAAATGCTGTCTGCGTGTGCTGCGCATCCAACCCGTGTGCATTCTGGCGTGTGCGTTTTAATATTCTGGCTTGTATCCCATCATTTCATGCGCGTGTAATTCTGTAGGGCAAGCAGGTCCGGCTGGGAAGATTTGCACTTTGAGATAGTTCAGCGGTGAGTGCGCTGATAGGGATGACCACGTCGCCCCGCTTGCTCTTGCACTATGGTATAGTACCGTAGCAGCAAGTACTCGCATGCTTGGCTTTTCTTTGACTTGTCAGACCGTGTGGCTGGCGACGATGGTTCATGGCCTGGCTCCTAGATTGACCTGCAACCGTCAGATCTGCATCGGAACACATATAGCACACGCATTCTTACATCTATATTATATATGTGTGTGTACACATAAATGCACAAGGCGCGCGGTGGAAGTTTCCGGCAGGAAGGAATGTTTTTATTCTATTGGGGTGAAGCCCAAGTTTGCCGGCCTACAGGAGTTGGGGGTGAAGCCTCAACTCTTTTCTCAACTCGTTTTCGCCTCTTCTCAGTTCCTCTCACATCTTCTCAACTCTTCTCAACCCACATCACCTCTTCCCACTGCAGCTCAACCCGTCTCGCCTCTTCTCAACTATTTGACTCTCCTCAACTCTTCTCACCTCAGCTCAACTCTTCTCATCTCCTGCTAACTATTCTCAACTCTTCTCAGCTCTTCCTAACTCATCTCAACCCTTCTCAACTTTGCTCACCTCTTCTCAACCCTTTCAGCCTCAAGTCTTCGCATCTCAGCTCAATTCTTCTCACCCAGTCTCAAGTCTTCCCGCCTCAGCTCAACTCCTCTCACCTCCTCTCAACGCTTCTCAATTCCTCCCAACTTCTTCTCATCTCTTCTCAACTCTTCTTCTCAGCTCTTCTCAACCCTTCTCAGCTCTTCTCAGCCCTTCTCAGCTCTTCTCAACTCTTCGTCAACTTTTCTCACCTCTTCTCAATTCTTCTCAACCCTTCTCAACTCCCCGCACCTTTCTCCACTCTTCTCACTTTTTCTCACCTCTTCTCAAGTCTTCTCAGCCCTGTTATCAGCTTATCTCCCTTCGTCTCGCCTCTTCTCGTCTCATGAGTTTCTGCAATGCGAAGTTGAGCCGGTTTCATTTCATCTGTAATTCGGAGTTTCTCTTGAGAACTTTTTATGCAGGCAGCCGCAGCACCTAGGAACCTTGATGCAGCCACTCCACTGCGATCTACAGAGACTGAGCGGCAAGACGCCAAAGAAGTATGCACCATGGCAACAGAAATTGCTGTGCTGCAAAGCCAGAATTCGTGTGAAAGCCATGCAGAAAACGGCTGAGGGGTTCTTGGCTTAGCCCCACGCCATGACAGTAAATATTGAAAGGCAGGTACGTCGATCCAGCGTCCCAGATCGATATCACAGAACCTCATAGCCGTCTTCGTTGACATTCCCTGCAGGCCCCGGCATCATAATCTGCTTCAAAGTTCAAAAGAAACCCAGGTACAGGTTTTATATATATCAGATGTGATGGTTCGTTCACACACACGCACACACGCACATTGATTGATACGTAAGTCCACATGCATATTGCACCAGAATGTATGTGTATGGATTCATGTTTGTCCATGCGTTACATCGCGCCGTGTGAGGTAGATGCACGATGCTCCCACATTGGCCCCAAAAAAATTGCACGGAGAATCCCAAGGATTTTCTTGGAAGGCGGCACAGACTGGCTTGGGCGACATCCCTAGTGCCAACAATGCACATGCCCTTGGCATTGGATTTCTGTTTGTTGATGCGATATTTTTTCAAGACTATCGCTAATAATCCATGGCGTTTGGGTTTCTTTCCCTTTAATCTAAGGTTCCAGGGTTTGTACTGCAACTTCACAGGAGGGAGCAAACCGAGATGGGTGCGGGCCGAAATGAACACACTTGCGTAACGCAACTTCGACTTGTGGGTCGTTTCGCTGTGCCACCTTCAATGCTTCAGGTGTCATTTCGTTTGTGCCTGGAGACCTTGGACGAGTCGTGCGGTTTTTTTGCACTGCTGCTGCCTCAGTTCGAGATGTACAACGACGGTGGCTCCATACAGCGATGGTATGTTGATAACACAATGAGAATGGTGATTTGGCAGGGTTTGCGATTTGCCAAAGGTCTGCGGACAGAAGAACTTGGGGCTTGCAGCCGCTGATCTTCATTTTTAATTACAGAGGGAACGACATGCCATGGGTGCGCCGGCCGTTCTTTCAGTGATACAAGTGGTTCAAGCAAGCTTTTCAAAAGAGATTGCTGGACAATGGTAACCTAAGGACCATCAAGGACTAGGGCTGCGATGGCAACAAGAAGAGACATGAAAAAAATCAGGGTTAATCCTGCATTTTGAAGGTTTTGCATCAGAGCGCAAGCGGTTTCAGATCCTTTGCTCAGAGCTGCTCCTGGCCTCCCTGGCAGGGCAAGCGGTCTTTTGCATTGCAAACACAACCAGTGACTGGTGACTTGCATGTCCTCCATCTCGAGGAGGCCCGTGAAGTAGAATTCAATTGGCATGCAGCTCTGGGGTCTGATACATGCCATTGATTCTTTTGCTGGGTTCCCAGAAGGCATAGTTTGGCATCCCGGATTCACACATTTTCACGCGGTTTCGCTGTCTTCGAAGAATACTCCGGATGGAATTGCCAACCCCAATGATCCGACAATAGGAGCGCAGCTTCAGAGCACCATTTTTCAGATTGGCAGGGCATCTGCGTGAGTGTGTTAAGGGCGGTGCCTGCACACATGATTGACACTATCTACTACACGCCCTGACATTATTTATTTCCTTCCCGGAAAATCCGGAATTGGTTATATAACCGCTCTTCTTTTGCCACCTTTGTGCTTGAAGAGACACGCTCCCACATGCGCAGAAGTTCGTTTCAAACCCGTTCTATTCCGAGGATTGCAAACAGAATCAGCGATAGGCAATATGAAGCGCAAGGCTTCTACACACAAAAGGCGTCCCACCAGCCCACCAACGTTGCATTTGATATCCTTTTTGATCTGCAACTGGAACATTCGTGATTTAAATTATTGCCGGACTTGTCAGTCCACCTGTTACTCTTAAAGTTTTCTGTCTTCGTCCCTTTCTGCCCTTTTCCCTTATTCCGCTGTCTTATCGTCGGACCAGGTCTTTCCTCTCCTGCTTGCCTCTGTGCCCACCTTTTGCTTCATCTTTTCCAATTACTGTTAAATTTGGTTCTCCTGCTTTTGGCTCTCTGTCGTGCCCATAACGCAATCACCCGGCATTTCTAGATTTGGCAAGGTAACTTTAGTTCTCTTTTCTCATTGAACATATCCCTTAGTATCAGATTTCTGTAGGCGGGCTGGCTTACTGGAAGATGTGCTTCCGAATGCAGTTCAACGGCCGGTCGAATGTATGCGCGAGGCAGAAATTCTTCCCCGAGTCCCTTATGAGATATCTGTGCATTTGGACTGGCGCTTCCCTTGGCGCATTGGAGAGGGTTCCTGCTGGTGAATTTGTGTTTTCAAGGCCCAGGATCAATTGCGCTCGCTTTCGAAGGCTCCGTACATGTACTTAACCTTCCTACTTTCCCTTCTCGTCCCTTCATGGATTCATCATTTTTTGGTCAGCATAGTGTCTTGTGCAAAAGCTGGTTGTAACTTGGCAACTAAAAAATCAGGTCTCAGGGACTTCTGGAACTTTTCATTGACGGTGCTTGTGTCCTGCATGGAATCCCCTTCCAGGCCGCCCTGGCACTGGACATGACACGATTGTAGGGTGGACGTCAGTGAGCCAGAGCCACCAAAGTGTTCACCAAAGTGTTGCCAGAGATTCAGTGTCTTCCGGTGCTCAATCAGCAAGATGTGATTGGCCCGCCTCTGCCAGGTTGATTTGGTTCCGCGCTACATAGGTGGAGCTCCAAGTTGCTGATGTGTTTCCATTGCAGCCTTCCTTTACTAGAAATAAACCCTAGGGAGCCGCGCCAAGTCCATTTGAACCCTGTCAGATCCAGCCAATCCCCCGGCCTTTTCTTCTTGCAGAAAAGAATTGAAACAAGAGAAGTCGGAATGGAAAGATAAGAAAGGTAGATGTGATGTAATCCTTGGCGGGGTTGGAATGAAGTTGACGCGGATTTACCCCACAATAGACAGATTGGCTGCAGACCTCAGGTTCCGCTGACTTTTGCGGGCCACTTGCTGAGGTTTGTACAACTGGAGAAGCCGTGCTTCCTGTGGATTTTCAGAGAACAAGCCCCAGATGCCCCAAGCATGGCGCAGATATTCTAGGAGTATTGCAGGCTGAGTAGTACCTCAACGGTCTGTCAACAAGTTGAATGAAGTCCTGCTGATCATTCCTGAAAGTAAGGATAATGGTTGGGAATGCTCGGCCATATCCATTGGCAAGATCACCGCAGCATGTTTGGAGGCAAAGTTGGAGCCTTCATCGCAGCTTTTGAATTCTTTAGTGACATGTATGTCAAATAGCGGCATAGTAGGTTTTGTGGGACCGTCCTCAGACGACTGCTGCTGTCAGGGTTTCTGAGAGACAGCAAGGCAGGGAGCAAAGGAAATGGAGCACTTGACTTTTTCGGAAAACATAGTTTTCGGCCGTTCAAAACCATTCAAACGTGAGCCAAGACTTCGCGAAATTTAGCCTCTCAGGGAGCTACCGTTTCAGCAGACACAGGCCTGGACAAGCGACTCACACTTGGATGTTGGAGTTTCGTAGCTTTGGGCGAAATACGGTAGTAGTTTTGCTCTGCAAATTCTTATTTTTTTTCGCCGCCGATGCACCTGCATTTTTCTAGAAAAGCTGAGCGTCTGAGCGAAGGGTTCTTCTGAAAAATGAAGCGGGTATCCATCTTCATTGTAAACACCTTCACCTTGTACATCCGTACATCTTGCATCTGCAAATCTTACATCTGCACATCGTGCCTTTTCGCGCGAAATCCGGCTTCGTTTTACAGGATGGTGAGCTTCAAGATGCTTGCCTTTGCAGCCTGCAGCCAAAGAGAGAGAGAGAGACAGAGAGAGAGAGAGAGATGAATACTGACATGTGAAGACCTGTGTAAATATGATTGCATTCCATGAGAGTTGTCAGATGCTCAGGGCCAATACAGCGTGGCTAAGGTACTTGTGCTGCTGGCTCTTGTTGCAACATGTTATTTGAGCTTGTCGCAAAAGATGTGAAAAAGAGTGATCACTTGTGTGGGAGCCGTGATGGCAGGACGTTTTGGCAGCTATTGCAAGCGCTGCTTTTGCTGCTTTGGAAATTTGCGTGATCCTGGTTTTCTGTTCTGCTGCCGCGCAGCCCGGACAGCGGCTCAACTTGAAATACTCTTAACTGTCAGCGCGCGTTACAGTGCAGCCTTTGCCCCTGCTTTAGATTTCATGACCTTTTTGAATCGCTGAACAGCAAGGTTCGCAGCACTGATTTCTTTGCGTCCAAATGTTTCTTAGCCCCCTCTCGTCACTCCATGGCGCATGTCTTTCTATCTAGGAAGCACAGGTTTTGCTCGGGCAGCTTTGGGCCATGGCTACACCCTTCCAAGGAACCATTTGTCCCACCAGATGCGTATCCTCTCTGAGTTCGAAACGGCCCTTCCCTGCGCAGCCTAAAGTTTGGACGCAAAGGGCCGCACTGGGAGGCTTGCGTGCATGCCTTGATAGGTCAACGGACTGGTCTTGCGGGATTGCAGCTTTGTGCTTTGCCTGGAGCTTTTCACGTTGGGGTCCCAGCGCGCCGCCATGCCGAGGCCATAGTCTTTTGAGTGTAAGACAAGACAGATATCACAGAACATGTACATCAAGTGAACATGCAGCTTGTCCTCCTGACTTGGCGCATATTACATATATGTTTGGAATATTGCCACGCAGTATATTATGGTCGTTCTAGATGCTGCCAGATGTTCTTGCGCAACGAACTTGCAGCCTAAAAACCGGCGGCGCATGCAGTGTTTGAATGCGTTTTGGTACCCATACGTGTTTCACGGGTTTTTTTTTACAGCGATTACCAGCCTACAGGCCTACAGTCTACATGTTCACAGTTGTGAGGAAGGCCAGATAAGAGTCAACCAGGGATGGAGATGCGTATATTATTTCAATCTCGAAGACTGAGGCGCAAAGTTTATGCCTTGTGCGCCGAAGTGTGGCAGGGCGATCAGGACAATGACACGTGCGTTGGGGTCGATTGAGCAGTTCAAAGTCTTTGGACCTCCTGATGATCCGTTTGTCATTGAAACCGACAAGGTGCTAGGCGTAGGCGGCCAAGGTACAGTATACTTATGCCACAGAAGAAGCACGCCAAACACGAAGCACGCTGTCAAAACCATACCAATTTGGCGACTACTAATGGATCCCTCCTGCAATGAGAAAATCGCATCAATCCGCAAAGAGACGGAAGTTCTGCTGCAGATCCAAGGCCATCCAAACATTTGCGAGTGCCTTGGATGTTTCGATGCATTTAGACCTGGTACTTCCCAAGCCCAATACATCATGATTGTCATGGAGCTCATTGAGGGCGGTGAGTTGGCAAGCTTCATCAAGGATGGTCAGGGCCTGTCAGAGGACATAGTCAAATCCATCATGCGACAAACAACCGCTGGGCTTAAGTTCATCCACGACCGAGACGTGGTTCACCGCGATCTCAAAGTGGAAAATATCTTGGTGTGTGGCACACAGATCACAGCCACAACGCCTGTCAAGGTGATAGATTTCGGTGTCGCAAAGAGCCTGAAAGGCACTATGGCTCGCAGTTGTGTGGGCACCACTGAAATCATGGCACCTGAAGTTGTAAGCGCCAAATTGATGCTTGCCCCAAAAGGCGCATCTATGAAGAAGCATGGTCCGTACAGCTTCAAAGCTCCGCAGGCAGGATGCGCTGTAGGTGCACAGTAACCAGGTTTGAAAGCAGTGGCGCTTACCGTAAATTGTTGTGGGGTGTTCCAATTTCAACTGTTTCCAGCTATTTGGCAGCCATGTCAGGAGGCATCGCCAGGCTTTGGCATTGTGACACAGCGCCCTGATGGCAAGGGCGCCATGGTGAACGGCATTGAGCCCGAAGGTCAAGCGGCAACCTTTGGCATCGGAGATGGCTGGGCTATCTCACACATCAACAATGTGGAGGTGCTGGAGATGCCCTTCGTGAAAGATTTCAATGAAATTGGTGCCGGAACAAAGGCAGGTGTTACAGCTATTGCCGAGATTCTGGGTAGCCTTAATGCTCCATTCAATATGGAATTTGTGGAGCTGCCAAAGCGGGAGTTCAGCAAAGCCATCGACCTTTGGAGTTTGGGAGTATCTCTGCATGTCATGCTCACGGGGAAGAAGCCATTCGAGGACAGCCGAAAAGTGCAATGATTTGTAGCTTTTTGCTGGGGACGCATCGGGAAGATTCCTTATCCTGCTCCAAATTTCTCATCATTGCCTAAACACCTGCGTCAGTAAGACATTTACCTGCATCTACATCTGTGTATCTTTTTATGTAGGTGCATTAAAGACGATCATGTCCACCTGCATCTGAACACAAGTTGAAATTTGCCGACTATGAAAAGCGAGGATACTGAGGATAATTATTGCCAGTAGTGCCACACAAGGCGGTGGCGGAAGTTTCAAAGATAGGAAACCTATATATAGCAGAGGCGAACGGTCGCGATGTATGGATTGCAGAGCGAACCCACTGATGAATCGAAAGGTGGTTGTAGCTGTGCTTTTTGGAGTGGTTGCAGTGGTCACCTCACCCACAACTGCTAGATTCTGCTAGATGTAATGCAGCGTAGCGTAGTGTAGTTGTAGTTGTTGTTGTGGTTGTAGCTGCATTTGTTGTAGTTGTAGTGTAGGTGTAGCTGTAGTCGCAGTTGTAGTGGTAGTGGTTGTGGTAGCTCTAGCTGCAGCTTTAGTTGAGTAGAGCGGGGTGTAGTTGTAGCTATAGTGTATATAGTGCAGCGTAGTGTAGTGGTAGGTGTAGCTGTAGGTGTCGTAGTTGTAACTGTAGTAGCTGTTGCTGTAGCTGTAGTTGTTGTCGCTGTTGTTGTTGTCGTTGTTGTCGTCGTTGATGTTGTTGTTGCTTTTTGTTGCTGCGGTTGTAGTTGGAGTTGTGGTTGTCGTTGTGGTGTAGTGTGGTGTAGTGTGGTGTAGTGTGGTGCGGTTGAACGTCCAAAGGGGGTCCGAGCGTGGCGTGCTTTTCACGTGTTGACTTCGAAATTTGCTTCGCGCCACAACGGCGTGCACTTTTTCAACATCTCAACTTCCAAAAGCGGTCCGACTCTGAGGCGCTTTGAGCATTGTGCTTTCGAAACGTGCTTCGCGCCGCAACGGCGTGCGGTTTTTCAACATCTTAACTTCCAAAAGCGGTCCGACACTAAGGCTTTTTTAACATGTTGACTTTGAAACGCGCTTCGCACCACAAGGGCGTGCACTTTTTGCTGAGGTGTTTCGTGCATTTTGCCTTCGGCGTGTGCCTGGCGCCACAACGGTGTGCACTTTTTGCTCTGAACCCAAGGTGTTTTCAACATTTTGACTTGGGACCGCGCTTAGCGCCACAATGTCATGACATCTGAACTTCCAAAAGCACTCCAAGACTCCTGTGTTTTTGACATTTTAACTTCGACATGTGCTTCGCGCCACAACGGCGCGAGAATGATCATCTCTTATCCGACCTGATGGCTCCGCACCCGCCGCTTTAGCAAGCCTGCTATTCGACCCTCCGAAGCCACAAAGCATTGGAAAAACGCAGTGTTTCGCCACTTTCCTACCTTTTTGCGCGCCTGCATCTTCTTTCCTCTTCCTCTTTTTCTTCTCCGATCGTCTTCCTTCTTCCTTCTCTTCTCTGACTCTTCTCACCTCTACCTCTCCATTTGTCCACATTGTCGGAGGTTTGAATTCAAACTTTCTTTCTGTTATTTAAAAAACTGATGTTGGTGATGATGATGATGATGATGACGGTACGGGCACGGTTAGTGAAAAAGAAAAATGAAATGTTGATGTTGATGATGATGATGATGATGATGATGATGATGATGCTGTTGTGATGATGTTGTTGTGACGGTGTTGTGATGATGGTGATGAGAATGACAAAGTATGCTGGTAGCAACTTTTTGGGAAAAACCCTTTGCAGGTCCTTTGGGGAATTGGTGGTGTCTGTCATGCTGGTGTCTTGGTGGTCTCTCAATTGTGTTTCGGTGGTCGTTGGTGTCTTGTGGCATTTTGGTGGTGTGTCCGTGGCTGTCTTGGGGGTGTTCGGTGATATGTTTCGCTATGTTTTGCTCATATCTTGGTGGTGTTTCTGTGGTGTCTCGGCGCTGTTACGGTGGTGGTTTTGGGGGTATTGAAGGAATGGCATTTTCTTGGCTAAGCTGGATCACCTCTCAAGACAATATTGTCGCCAAAGGAAACGCAAAACTTTGCTATTGGGGTTCTATGCCGGCTTAATTTGACGCCCGGTCTCTCTTGTCTCTCCCGTGCCTTGACGATTGAGGAGGAGGCGCAGATTGTAAACGGAGAGTTCGACCAAACCTTGCTGAAGCGGTGCTCTCAAGATGCCCAGGACAATGGGACGCGTCATTGATTTGCAATACACCACGCTGTGGTACAGGTAGTGGAAAGCAGTTTCATATTGACTTCTTTAGCTGACAAGGCGTCATGTTGTAGATATTTGTAAGCACACGGGTTGCTGAAATCAAAGCAGGCAAGTTTTGACTTGCAACTGCAGCTGTACTTTGCAACTTGCCCTGCCTTGCTTCCAGCGCAGCACCATAGTTAGTTGCAACGTTTGCATGTTGGCCCTTGGCATGACGAGCTTGCAGCTAGGACCTGGTCAAGGGCTTGCTGCGCATGAATCCAAGTGAGAGATTGACTGCGGATCAAGTCTTGGCGCATCCATTCTTGCAGTGAGATTCTGGATATGACCAAAGTTTCCAAGTTGTTTTGAGAATTTAGCCGTTGCCTTCTCTGCTCGCTCGCGCAGTTGTCCACAAGACAGGTTTTTTCAACGGTGTGAAAGTTTAACATGAATTGGCTGTTCCAAAGACGAACAGTGCCAACGAGCTGCACGGAGCAGATGCTGTGCGGAACACATTGTTTGCTGGCAACTATTGGCAGGTGCGAAGGATTGGGGATAGCTGCGCCACTTTACAGGTGTAGCTTGGCAATAATGCGAGAAACCAAGGTAGGCTAGGTTCCTGAAACAAAACATGATGTGAGTTGACCTTTGAGTTTGCAGCGGGCAATGTTGCTTGCCACAGCCGGCATATAGTCAGGATTTCAATTGCGCTCCTGTCGTTCACTGCTTGGTTTCGATTGGCGTGAGATTCCGCCTTGGAGGTTAAAAAAAGGGAAAGCAAACCGGCCAGCCCTTGAGATTGCGAGGAACGAAACTTCCAGATTGCACCAACTGTGCAGAAATGAAGTGAAAATGCAAATGTAAGATCGTCGCGCCGGTTCTTGGCTTAGCCGGTCGCCATGTTCGGCCAGTTGAAATGCTGCAAAGACTTGAAGTTGAAATGGCAGGTACATGACGAAGGCGTCCCTTTGTCATATCACCATGGACAGGCAGTGTCTTCGTCGGTGGATGACTGCCAGGCCATGCATCCACCCCCTGCATCATGATCTGTTTCAAAGATGGAAAGAGAAACGAAAAGTACAAGTTTTACATCTATACTATTTAGATGGTTCACACACACGCCCCGCAGCAGCGGGGCTTTTTGGAAGATCGCACCGAGGCGGATTCACAGCATGAGTCAAAATTTCGGGCGAAGATCAGAAGACACTCAGAGGCCATCATCGCTCTGATTGGAGGGCAAGTTGTCGTTGGGGTCCCTGTGGTGGGAGCCCATGGCAAGCATGTTTGCCGCAATAGCCCATCGTGCTGATAGTTCACCAAGTTGACCCGGAGTGAGTTGGTCATGGCGGGTGGCCATCGAGGACATGTTGGTGTCTCCTTGAGTGTCAGCATCACGGATGTCTTGCAACAAGCGGGCAAGACATACAATATCCGGACCAGGTTGAAATTCTTCATATGGGATGCCAAAGCATCTCCTCCAGTAGCGGCCGAGTTCCCATCCTTGCCTCCAGGACCCTGTCAAAGACCAGAAGAGGTTGTTTGCATGACATCTGACCATTCTGTCGCAATTCATTCACATAGAGCTCTTGTTTGTTGCCTTGCGTCCAAGTTTCAGAGTTGATGCCATGCAAGCCTTGGCCAGGGACCGCCAAATTGGATGCCTGAGTGCTTGTCGACTTGTCGACGAAGGAGCAAACGCGGGAGCTGGAGGTTCAACCGTTGTATAAGGAGCAGATTCAGCTGTACAGGCTAGTGGATCAACAGGTTGTTGGGCAGTGGTGTCTGACTCCGTACAGAATGAAGGTGGCCAGCTAATGTTCGCCATGGTGCAATCTCGCTTCGTAACGGACATGGCAGGCGCCCCTTGGGGAAAGAAAAAGCCATGAAGCTGGAGCAGATTATAAGTGAAGCAACAAATAGACATGAAAACCATCAGAAACGAAAAAGAAACACAAAGACACGGAAGGGGCAATCCGGGGAGGTCAACAGTGAACAGCATTTTTAGACCTGCAGCATAAGATCCCAAGATGTCAGTTCACGGAAGGACTGTACTAGGATCTTTCTGGTGGCACATAAGTCGCATGATGTAAGGCTGGGTGAAGTCCGTGAAGAGGAAGGAATTGACGCCATCATCTTGCCTACGACACCATTCAAGTCGATAGGAGCTCAACGCGGCGATGAGGGAAAACAACGACTCGAGCTCGAAGACATCCCCAGTCAAGGTAGCATATCGGAGACAAAGATCATCAGGGTCCAGTTGAATGTCCCAGGTCACCGAAATTTGATCAGCAAGGTCATGAAGAAGATTGGTAAACAAGGTACAAGGCAGTTGCGAAGGAGCTACCAGCTTGGAGAAAGTGAAAAGTCCTTCTTGGTCAGTGGCTGTCAACGCCGGCAGCAGGTCCGATCGAGTGTGGATCACATCACTAGGTCCAGCATGTTCCTAGGCCATAAAGCGAAGATCATGATATGAAATCAGCACCATGTTGATCACTGGGGTAAATCGCGCGACTGCCGGAATGCCATAGAATTGGCCCGGGATCCACAGTATGCTAAATCACGAGAGCGAGAACGATGCATCATGGAAAATGTTGTCGATTAAGTAGAGGCTAAAGACAAATCAAAAAATGAGGAACAATGGCAAATTCACAATCGGCGACCCCCAAGCACAAGCAGCGAGGGATGTGCAGAAGGATGTTGACATTCTGACTAAGGATTTGTCCTCAGGATTGGGGACAGTGTCATCCCTAGGAAACAAATCAGAATGAGTGTTCTTTAAGAACATCCAACGTGCACGGCAGCTCTCAGGAGTTCGACAGACCTTGGAAGGATAGACTTCCAAGAAGGGCAAGATCGAGAGTCCTGTTTGTACTCCACCAGGTGATTGTCGTCAAGGTCAGTCCAACCTCGGTTCCCCATGAAGATCGAAGGTCGGTTGGTTCACGGTCAGGCTCAACAGGGCCGTGAACTCGGTGCTGATGGGTCTCCACGTCTGCAGATGCCGATGAAGCCACTGGTAGTCCATGGTCGGAATCTGTTTCAGCATCTGGTTCAAGAGCAGGGGCAGGTGGAAGGGTTTCAGGGACGGGTGGTCGCATACAACACGGTGCCGTAGTGATAGGAGGAGAACGGGGAGGGTGGACTGTCGCTGTCGATGCTGGAGTGGTTCTGGCGGCAGGAGGTACAATTGAAGAAGACGACGGTGGTCTTGCCGCGGGGTGAACTTCATCACGAAATGCCGGCATATAAATCGAAGAATGAATGGGACGCAAGTTCGGTTCTGGGTTGGTCACCATATGACATGGGTTCCCTGCATAGTCATCAAGGTTGGAGGGTGGTTGGGTCTGGGCACTGGCACAAAGGTGTGCACATGACTTGATCCAGTTGAGAAATTTGAAGGGGCCAGGGGGATTGATGGTCCCGATGACATAGGTGTAGATTCCCAACCCAGATCCGGTTCAAAGAGAGGTAAGAAACCAGCGATGTAATTGAGATGCATGATAGCCCTTGCCAAGTGGAACCGAATCTGGCGCTGATGAGAATCCATCGCAACCGAAGGAGAGGGCCAAAGAAAGCAGCAGGAAGAACGAGTTTGAACCAAAGAGCTGGAGAGGAAAAGGCACGAGAAGAAGAGAAGAAGTGAAGAATAGGCAGCAGCAACAAATGGAAAGAGAGATTTTAAGTCTGGATGACAACAACTTCGAAGAAATGCTTTTGAGTTCTTCGACATCGAAGCCTGCCAAGTGGTAAATATGAATTATAGTTTTTGAAGGCCTTGATGAACTCTGTACAGCGGGAAGGCACCTTTCACTACGATGTGGCAACGCGATCGAAATTCACTGAGAAGGACTTGAGGAGGAGCTGCCGAGAATGGGGACAAAATCTGCGAAACATTGGTGGGGCCACGATAGACTAATGCAAAGGGATTTGCCTCAATCATGAAGCCCAAGAACTCCTGGTCAGGTTCAGTCTCCCGAACGACGGGCTTGCCATAGAAACCTTCATCAAGCAAGATTTCATACGGAGCCAGGTCCTGAATGAGTTTGTTACATTTTGTTACCAAGAATCATCCGGCTGTCCACATCGAAGATGCCGAACGAAAGGTTATGATTTGTAAGAGTCTCCTTGAAATTGATGGACCAATTTTGTTCGCTGATACACTCCATGAGGCATAGCGCCGGTGACAGTGGACTGCCCATGGGACTTCCTCGGTGTTGGCGAAAACTTCTAGGGCCCAATGCAAAGGTTTGCATGTTCAGTGCCGTCTCGATGAGGTCAGGCACATCGCGAACTGCAATCTTCCAAACTTCCGAGTGACATTGAGCCTCCTGCAGGCGCGACCTTTCACAAGATCACCCGGATTATTGGTCTTCCCCGATAGACGGAGAAGACTTCATTGCCATTTACGTTCATGTGAGGTCTGAGAAAATCTAGCAGCATGTGCCGCGAGCCTAAAAACGTGTCAGGTTCGATCCTAATGAAGAATCCTGCCAAATCCTCCTTGAAAATTATGAAGTCGTCATACTCCGGTACCTCTTCGAGAAGCTTGAGCAAGGCATAGCCATCGCCAACCGCGAAGTGATTATGATTAGGACATCCAACCGGAATGAGTTGGAAAATCATTGAGCATTTGGTCGAAACGGGGAATCGACAAACGAGATGATAGGTCGTCCAGCCGTGTTTTTTTTCTTTTTGGCCAGGATTTAGCCTGAGGACAATTGGTGACCGCTTCCAAGAGCCCAAGGGTAAGTCTTTCCATAGGCCTGTTCCAAGGATGCGACCATCTGGCTGACCATGGCTGTGGGCGTTGCCTCGAGGGATTCGATAACTTGGTCGTTAAGGAAAATTATTTCCAATTATTTTTATAGCATAAGCATGGGCAAAAGATCCGTAGGGACGAAGCTTGCCTGTCTTCGCAGCAACACAGAGCACCATCAAAGGATGTGCGCAAGGCTGTAACGGTCGATTTCGTGATGTGGTTCGTGACAGACTTGCAACAATATTGATTCCAAAGGCGCGTAATGAGGTCTAATATATCTTGCTTGGAAATGGATGGAAGCCCGTTGGTTCGTGTCTATTGGTTTAGAGCGCTAATCATCATCAGAGTGTGCTGGACAAAAACACCTTCTTGGACAAAGACCCTTCTGCGATGACAGCGTGCTTAGGGGACAACAAGTCAGCAAGAAGAGTCCCAGAAAGGATCCAAGGATCAGTACCAGGGTTAAGACATGCTTTCTTAAACGGGGCCCATGTCTTGCAACAGCACGCTGGTGTGATGCTTGTAGCCCATTCTGTAACGGCATGTTTGTGGTTGCAAAGGAGGATTATTACCGATGCATGTTTCACAAAAATGGTCTTGAACGATGGGTTGCGGGCAAGAATTTGTTGATGGCACCGTCGAAGACATTGGCGTAGTGATTGGACAAGGTTATAGCTCATAGGCCAGATTATGCTCGAGGAGTGGCGTGGCCTTTCCACCAATTGATGGAGGTATCGATCGCTTGCAGTGAAAGAGTTCTGTAAGGTTCTTGGATGTTGGAGCTCAGGCGTCGGAGAATATAATACATGGTGAGACTACTACTGTAAGATCGAAGCATGTTGGTGGTTTCGAATTTGGCTTTTGAATTTGTAGCTAGGTTTGGTGTAGGACCAGGTTAAGTTCAACGGGTTCCAGATCCAGAGAAGGTTCCGGAGAAGGTTATAGAATTTTTTTTTTTGCAAATTAAAGGAAAATTTAATTTTCTTAAAAATTAATATATAAAAATATTGAGGAATATTGCTTAATTTTTTATTGGATTATTAATTAATTTAAAAAATGAAAAATAAAATAAACTAGACGACGGATGGCCCGAGAGCGTAGAGGAGTAGGGTTTTCTGTTATTAGTATTGATATTATATTAGAAAAATAATATATTGAAGATAAATTATAGGCAGACGAACAGAGTGATATTAAGATAATATTTTACAATTATAAGATAATTATAAGATAATAATTTGCATCATATTCTTCGTATAATTTTTCTTCGGATTTTTTTACAGACGCTTTTGTATACAGAAGCTTTTATACACAGAAGTTTTTATACACAGAGATTTTTATACACAAATACTTTTATATACAAATTCTTTTACCCATAGATTTTTTTGCACACAGATGCTTTTATAAATAGATGCTTTTACACACAGTCGCTTTTATATACAAACACTTTCCCACACAGACATTTTTATATACAAACACTTTTACACACAGATACTTTTACACACATACGCTTTTACACACAAATATTTTTACATACATACGCTTTTACACAAACACTTTTTTACACATATATTTTTATATATAGAAGTTTTTATACATAGAAATTTTTATATATAGACGCTTTTATACATAGATTTTTTTTATACACAGATACTTTTACACACAGATGCTTTTATACACAGACACTTTTACACACAGACGCTTCTATACACAGACGTTTTTACACACAAACACTTTATTATAGGGGCATTTATACACAAACGCTTTTATATACAGACGCTTCTAGATACAGACGCCTTTACACAGAAACACCTTTACACAGAAACACTTTTACACACAAACACTTTTACATACAAATATTTTCCACACAAAGATTTTTACACATAGAAACTTTTACACACAAACTCTTTTACATACAAATATTTTTACACACAAACATTTTCCACACAAAAACTTTTATACATAGAAACTTTTATACATAGATTCTTTTACACATAGACGCTTTTACACACAGAATTTTTTGCATACATACGGTTTTACACATAAACACTTTCCCACATAGAAATGTTTACACTTAGAAACGTTTACATACAGACACTTTTACACACAAAAATTTTTACACACAGAGACTTTTATACACAAACATTTTTACACACAGACACTTTTACACACAGATATTTTTATACATAGACACTTTTACACACAGAAGCTTTTACACACAGACTCTTTTACATACAGACGCTTTTACACACAGACGCTTTTACACACACACACGCTTTTACCCACAGACATTTTTACACACAAACATTTTTATACACAGAAGCTTTTACACACAGAAATTTTTACACACAGATACTTTTACACACAGACGCTTCCACACACAGACGCCTTTACACACAGACACTTTTACACACAGACAATTTTACACACAAACACTTTCACACAGGGACATTTATACACATACGTTTTTACACACAGACACTTTTACACACAGACGCTTCCACATACAGACGCCTTTACACATAGACACTTTTACACACAGACAATTTTACACACAAACACTTTTACACACATACGCTTTTACACACAAATACTTTTACATACATACGCTTTTACACAAAAGCTTTTACATACAGAAGCTTTGACACATAGGGGTTTTTATATACAGACACTTTTAAACGTAGAAGCTTTTACGCAATTTTGAATGGGGAGCAACTTTGGGGAATAATTTTAGAACGTAATTTTGAGGAGAAGCTTTTGGCAACAATTTTGGGGAGTAGCTTTGGGGAACCACTTTGGAGAATAGCTCTGGGGCCACTTTGAAAAATAGGTTTGAAGCATAACCGCTTTGGGGCAATCGCTTTGCAGAGATATTTTGGGAATAATTTTGGGAACAATTTTGGGAAGCAATTTTGGGGAATCGGTTTGGGAAACAATTTTGACAAGCTTTCCGAAACAACTTTGAGCAACAATTATTTTGAAGAATAGCAGCTTTCTGGCATATTTATAAGGAACTTCGGGGAATAGTTTTGAGAGAAGGTTTCGGGAATAGTTTTGGGGAGTAGCTTTGCGAACAGCTTTCCGGAGCAATTGTTGGGCGCAGCTATGCGGGGAGCAGCTTTCGTTGCTGGCTTGCGTCAGAGTTAGATATTTCATTTTATGACGGGTTGTGCTTTTATGTTATAATTCCCCACATTGCCGTGTAAGGTTTTTGTTTTTAGTTCTGTATCCGCTCCTCCTCCTCGTCCTCCTTCCTTCCTTCCCGTCCTCCCTCCCTCCTCCCTCCCTCCATCACTCTCACTCATTCACACACTCACTCACTCACTCACTCACTCCCTCACTCACTCACTCACACACACACTCACTCACTCACTCACTCACACTCACTCACACACACACTCACTCACTCACACTCACTCACTCACACTCACTCACTCACTCACACACTCACTCACTCACTCACTCACTCACACACTTACTCACTCACTCACTCACTCACACACACACTCACTCACTCACTCACACACTCATTCACTCACTCACTCACACACACACTCACTCACTCTCACTCACTTACTCACACTCACTCACTCACACACGCCGCTTTTGCTTGGCAGGCGTGGGACAATGTACACTGCCAAGGGGTCGGATGTACGCCCCGGGGTTCCGCTGGCGTCCCTGGGTCTCCGCCTCTTTTGCGTGGCAGGCGTGGGACAATGTGTATTGCCAAGGGGTCGGATGTACGCCCCGGGGTTCCGCTGGCGTCCCTGGGTCTCCGCCTCTTTTGCGTGGCAGGCGTGGGACAATGTGCACTGCCAAGGGGTCGGATGTACGCCCCGGGGTTCCG
>Ga0126342_10001119_pt1 | contig 35740 bp, 34 predicted proteins | sample Cyp1metagenome_FD_92528 | JGI IMG/M metagenome (GOLD analysis project Ga0126342, IMG submission 92528) | Coral microbial communities from Lord Howe Island, Old Settlement Bay, Australia - Cyphastrea 1 metagenome | ecosystem: Host-associated > Invertebrates > Cnidaria > Coral ...
CTTGTGTTTGCTTTTATGTTGCGTTTACGTTGTTTTATGTTGGTTCTTTACGTCTTTGGTTTATGTAAGGCTCTTAGCCTCAGATCTGGTTCCTATAGACGAAGCCCTTTGGGTTTACCTAATATATATATACATATATATATATCGCATGAAATAAGCAAGACAACTCAGAATCAGCTTGGCGGTACCACCAGCAACATAGGGAATAGATCGGCTGAGATTCCCAATGTTCACCTGGAGCCCCGTTGCAGGCATGCCATGCGCCAGATGCTGCGAGCCTTTAGTTCAGACCAGGCCTGGTCAGAAATGGGTGGGGATGAAACATCACGTCACTTGGTTATGACTCGTTGATGAACTTGCTGGTTTCAAAAGAATATTTACCCACTGGTAAACTAACATAACTGTGGAAAATCAGCATTTTTAATAGGGGAAATCAGCTATAAATGGCCATTTTCAATAGCTATGTTAAATTACCAGAGGGTGATTGCTTTGTGATCACCGTTGACTTTCAAAACCCAGAGAATGTTTTTTTTCAAAAACAATAACAACGAGATCCAGCACTGGGGGATGTTTTGAGTCTCATGTTTCACACGTTGAACCACGGGAAGCCGATATTTGCTGAGGCCCTAGTTCTTCCCTCCCTACATCGCGTGCCTCCTGTGGCGAAGGCCCAATGGATCCAGCTAGTGGCTTTGAGACGATGGAAAGATTTCGGACAGTAATAATAGTATAGTAATAGTGGGTTATTCCCTAAGAGTGATAATGGTAACAGTGATTAGATATACTACTATATTTGCAAAAGATGGGGACTACGTGATTTTGATTTTGAAATCATTTGCGAAAACATTGTTTCGCTTTGATCCTGAACTTAATCCCAGCTTTTTGATCCTGCATCTGTTTGAACATTAATTATCCAAAAAGTTACCTTGTGCTAATATCAACCCAAATGGATTCGTGTGAAAAGGCCTTCTGAGCCCCCCTTGTGGTGGTAGAAAAACGGGGGGACAATGCGTCCCCATAGGTCATCGCCTACATCACGGCCCGCACGGGCACGGAACGTCTCTTTCGGGACGTCATGGATTGCGTCATGGGCCTGAAGACTTTGTTGGAGAACCAGAGGCTGCCTGGATCAGACTTGGCAAGCTGGGAAATAACATGGCTAGCTGGGAAATCCCCCATATAAAAAACCAAAATGAATTAAAATTCAATGAGCATATATTACTGTAAATGGGACAATCACCGAACTAGATCTGGTATTTTTGCCACGATCGATTACCAGGGGGTACTGGAGTCTAGAGCTTCGCAGCTTTCACCTCAACTGTCCAGTGGGTCCAGGTATGAAGATCTCTGGAATCCCTTGTTGAAGCGGCCAGTTTGCACGAAGGGGAATGTGGAAATGGGTTGGTAATGTGGGAAACCCAATGCCATAAACCATCATAAACCATTTGGGGATGGTATATATACCACCCACAAAAATGGTTGGTTGGTTGGTTGGTTGGTTGGTTGGTTGGTTGGTTGGTTGGTTGGTTGGTTGGTTGGTTTATTATTTGGTTTACCACAGTAACAGTGCTTTTGAGGATTACGGCTTAGGAAGGTTGAAACTGAACACACAATGGCACGAGATGCGGCTGTCCAGTGGAAAAGGGGCGGAATGTGACTGCGCCAGTTGCCAGTCTTCCAGTTTCTAAACCCAAGGATTTTGGAGATCCAAATTCCAAGACAACCCCACATTGGGACATTGGGATGTTCACTCGAGTTATATAAAGTAGGGTTACACCCCAGCCCCACTTAAGCACGATCCAATTATGCATATTATGCTGTTCTTGCTTTATTCTCTAGTAGGCATTGGTGATGTTATTATTACTACTATGCTCTTATTTGTTATCACATGTTATCACTATGTTTTTGAAATTACTTATTGTTATCATTGTTATGATTGGGTCATTGAGTGCAACTTGTTGCAGGTGAATCTCCCCATAGTTTTGGCGCTGAGGATTGTGGCCTCCGAGACAGGTTTAGAGGACCTACCTCGCGACTTGGAGAAACATCTCGCTGCGGTCAGCATTGGGCTGGTCATTTTTGAAGGGTATCCGAATCCCATCTCCGATCTTATTTGTCAGATCCCCCAAGCCATGCAGTTCTTTCCCTAGATGGATATTCAGAATCCTAGCATGGGTTGATTCAGGAAACCTTGCAGGATCTTGCAGGAACTCCCTAATTATATATTGCTTTATGGTCAAAAAAAAACTTTTCCCGTAAAGTTCCCCCGTTTCCGTCGAATCCAACTTGGCAAGTAGAGAAATCCGCATCCAATCGTAGGATTCTGGTTTAAATCATGGAACACATTTAATACGATAACATATAGAATATATATAGAATATAATATATATAATAATAATAATAATTATTATTATTATATAATATATTATATATTATATATTATATTATATATATTATCCTATCAATTCCTATTGATATCTTATGTATATATATTTGCATACATAGTGTACGTACACAATAGGATCGCCAGTAAATCATCTGCAAATTGCCGCATGGTAAACCAACCAGCGATGATAGGCGATGATTTTTTGGCAGATCTGGACGACATCTTGCACCTGCTGCAGAAGTGGCTCCACGAGCCTTGACGTTGTCTGACGGGATCTTCGTTGGTTTATGGAAGTTGGCGACATGAACAAGCCTGGAAAGTAGGTTGTATTCGAGCGCACGTAAAATGAATAAATCAAAAATAAGTAAATAATTAAATAAACATATAATCATATATATATAGATAATATAGACGTATAATATTGTTGGATGGATAAATATTGAGATGGATAAATAGATAGATACATGTGTCAGGTGATGGATTTTACTTTCCAGACTTGAAATTTGCTGATATTTTCTCCTCGCCCTGTTAGTTGATCAGCCAGTTTCACTACGATCTATACTTGCTGTCAAACTGTCACGCACACTCAGAGATTTGTCGTATTCTGCTGTGGGAGAATGATGAAGCAGTGCTCTAATTAATCGTATCAGCATGCTTGAGTTGGACATGTGCACCAACCATTAATTTTCTTGTACAAGTTAGCAAGGTAAGAATAGTGACGGAATCATTAATATACACTGTAATGGTTAGGACGTATTACAAGAAAATAAGTCAACAAACAAGTACTGTGGCTGTGTGCTGTTGCTCATTGGGAATGGATGACTGGGGTGCCGTGAAATGGACAGTGTCCCATGTGTCCCAGCGCGGTGCCGAGGATACATCCCAGTCTGACGATCCATTGGCCGGAACCCAAAGTTTTCTCTGTGTTTCCGTGTGTTAGCGGTTTCTTGTCATTTTGACGAAAGATGACGAAAGCGTGTTCTAGTATGTCCTAGTCATATAGTGTGTGCATATATTTATAAATATATATATATATACTAATATATTATAGCCATATATCATATTATATGCACTATTACGTGATATAGTTCTACATGTATACATTGATTTTGAATGATTTTGAGAGATGAAGTCAACGACCATCACCAACAGCCAAGGCGGACTGCCATGTCTCAGAGGATGTGGAGACCCAGCGCGCCGTGGAGCGAATCTTTGAGGCGGCAAGCTGCGGGAGACCACCCCGCGTACCATAGGGAATTCGCCAATGACAATTGGGGATATTGCCCATTAGAACATTGATAATTATAATCTAATAGGGAATTAACAATTCAACATTGATTAATTCTATTGGGGATATTGTCATTAACAATTCAACATTGATTAATCATTGATAATGGTGGCTTAAATCCCATTATTATCAATTATTTATATAGAGTGACGACAGTGACGTCACTGGAATAATGATGAATAATGGTTAGTAAGGGGAATCATCCCCAAATGGCCTTGTTTCAGTTCTTTTTCAGGTTAGTGCACTATTCTAATTCAGCCAGAACAATAATAGTAATAAGTGGGATTTATCCGTCAATCATGGGGACATAGACCAGGAATAATGGATATATTATATGACCATTTATAACTATATAGAATATGATAGGGATTCCACCATTAACAATAGGGATTTCACCATTAACTGGATTGGGTTTCCACATTCAAATTTTCCCATCCGATGATCTCCTGTCTCCTGGGATGATCCCCATTTTCGATGGGCCCCACAAAAACATCCCCAGGTGATATCAGTTTTTTTCTATCTGAGTTGATGGTTTTCATAAACAAAAAGACACATCCCCCGAATGGGGATGATCATGACCAATATATACCAATATTCTGTTGGAGGGGCGTCAATATGCGTCAATCTTCTATTTATCGGACATGGATGCGACGTCCAAGTCTTGCAACACTGGAGATCTACCAGCCCTGAAGCGCCTGATCGGGTTCATTGTTTTGGCAAACTAAGACTGAAATAATTTGAAAGCAAGACGGAGAATGGTCCTGAATTTCGGTAAAAAGCAACCTTCCAGTTCTATGAGGATTTCTAGAGGTATATTCGTATAATAAACCAAGCCCCAAGTTAATTTAGAAGACCTCTAAGTCGGGATGATTTAAAAGGAAGCCCTAATGTTTTATCAATGGGTTTAGCACATCATCCAGTGACCGAAGCCTCCCTGCTTCCGTCAGTCGAACGAAGCGTTTCGGGGGGTTGCATCGCAACAGCAGGAGATCCGGGCAGCACAACTGGGATGAGGAATTGCCACCATAGGCCGCTCGTATATAGACCAAGAAATTGATTGGTTTCTACATTATTATTCTATGTTTTTTTCGCAACTGTATGCAATTGTTTAATATAATTTGTAGATTATAAAGTTTCCTATTTATTTAATTGATTTTAATTGTAATTGTCATTCTAGCACACCCAAATTGGCAGTTTTTCTCATGTTTTCACACCATTATTCGCCTGCAAAAATGGATGGTTGGAATGTTACCCGGGCCTTGCTGCGCGTTGCGAGGAGTTAGTGGCTGATGCATACGGAAGTGACTTGCCTTGCTGGGTTTTAGCATAGGAACTCGCAGCTGCCGGACATGCAGTTTCTTGTTTGACATTTTTCTTATCTGAGTTTCAGAGATCTGTATGTGGGCAGGGGTCCAAGGTCCAGTACAGTACTAGTCCAGTACCCCAAAAAATCACTCTGATACATTGTGTTACATTATTCATAGATTCATACTGTTTTATCGTGGGGATTCAACCCCCCAGAGGTGAACCCCGGTGAACCCCCAATCATCGAGGCTTGATTCGTGGTCATCTTTGAAGGGGGTTAGTTGAATCAGTTGAATCCCCATTATTTTACTGAGCAGGCCAGACTCACCTTAGGCCTGAAGTCTGCCCGACATGAGCTTTGCGAAGCCTTGAGGGAAGGTGCCAACTCCCTGCAGGGACTGGTCTCATTGAAGCCATTAAGACATCATTAGCACATGGGTAACCTGGCTGTGGCATGCCATGGCTCAAACCCGGGGACCAATGTGACAAAAATCAGCTGGCTTCCCACGGCCTGAATTGTCAGGGTCTTCAGGATTTACATGCGCGGCATCAGGATAGGGAAGGTTAACTTGTTGCAACTAGTACAGATGATGGACATGAAATAAATCCATTGAGCTACTGCCTTCTGACAGCACTAAAGATCTTGCAAGTCAAAGAGTTTGGGCACAACATTGATTCATTTTGAATCATGTCCCGCATATGCATGGGTGTTCACCACTTCGCGTGTGCAAAAGACACATGAACCCATCGGTCAAATCCCCATTCAAATGAGTACAGTAGCATCCCAGAATTTTCAAAGCCATCAATGAGATTGTCGTGCAGCGGAAACCAATAGAGCATAATAGAGCTAATCACTACCCTCACTACCCCTACTGTATGCTACAGCGACTTGTGTAGTCCTGGTTGGTGGTTTCACGACGTTTTGCTCATGGACATGCAACCATGAAAACTGGTTTGGTAGACCCCGCCTAGTATTTCTCCAGGTGATGCAAACCACAAACCAGCAAGACATGCTCAGCAAACAAACCAGGGGCAGTTGGCAGTTGGTTGATCTGTTTCCAGGACTGCCCCCAGATCAACCAGGCGTCTTGGTGCAGCCTGACTGCATTGAGGGGCATGCGCTCAGAACGGAGAGATAGCGATCGCTCAGAATTCCCATGGCATTTTGGGACTTTGTCTGCCTTGGAGTCTTGGAGCTTCAGAGTGTCCACAGTTGTTGGAAGTGAACTCTAAATGATTCTAATTGATTCTGGTACCTTTCCACTGACATTCTTTTGTTTTCATTGGCGTTGTTGAGGGGCCCAGTTTTGTTTCGGCTTTGGCTTCAGCATCGGAAGTCAACCACTGTGCGGCCAGTTTTGGGCATCACCATTTATCAATTCATCCACAATGTGCGCCAGTTGACTGGCCATGAAACCCGAGGTATAACCCGTTTGACAATGACATTTGCTTCAAGAAGAAACCGCTGGTGGACAGTCATGGTGCACATGATCGTCGCGGCAAGGTGCATTGCTTCAAGTTCCATGGATGATTTCGGACATGGATTTGCCATGATCTGCCCAAAATAGGGTACCCCCAAATCCACTGGTATATCGCTACTTCCCGATAAACGTGGTCATAAATTGGGGTATACAGTAGTGGAATGTACTGGACTTCTATCCCTTTCTGGGCCAAACGATTGAGTTTCAGATTCTTTGAGATACTGTATTCTTTGGTGCTTGAGCTTCCTGTTTGTGATGTTCGTGCTCCAGTGCTGTCACTCGTCAAGGTCAAAAAGGAGCGTTTCACAACGAAAAGACTGGAGGAGCAGCTTCCGTTTTCAACATGGCGTCAAGGGATCTCCAAGCCGGAATTGGTCATGTGTTACTTTGTGGGTACTGCCAGGATTAATCATTCCACAAGCATGGATCTTTGGGCCATTCAACTGATATTTTACTCTTAAAGGTCCATAGGCTGCTAAGCTTTGTTGGTGCTGCTATCTCGCTGTGGGTGAGGAACCGAACAATAAGACAGGAACCATGGAGGAAAACCTGAGCACAGTGACACAAAGCAACACATTCATGCAGAGCTCGAGGCAATCATACGGAACTAAGAGCAAACAGATCTGGAAACCATGTTTTTACTTGAACATTTATATTCTTTCTTTTCCTTTTTTCTCCTACGCACGCTTTGTTCAAAACCTTTTTTGGTTGTGAGCAACTGTGCAACATCCTCAACGTCTTCAACCTGTGCGCCCGTCCTGTTTGCAACAGTTGCTTAGCAGAAACAATTGCAGTGCTGGTGCAAACGACAGACACTCTGACACTCTGCTGGTCACTGAGTGAATCTTGGTGGGCTGTAGTGCCAATTGTGTCCTGCCAAAGTAATTAATGGCTGTTACATGCTGTTACAATCCAGACTAATCATAGTCTGACTAGCATGAACATCATGATTTGTATCGTTGTTGATGTTGTTGTTCTGCAACTGGTGAGTTGCTGCCCTCAGATTTCAAGGGGATCAAGGGGAAACTGGGACATCTGGGACGCCGGCCATGGCGTCACGGCCTTGGGGGTTCATGGCAATTCTGGGGATGATTTGCGGAATCTTCTTCGGGGTGGCATCGTTGCTGGCGTATTTCATCGACGTGGAGCCAGTCGACAGGGAGATGTCAGGAGGAAATCCAGGTGGAACAAAAGCCTTAGCGTTGTCTTTTCTTGGAATATCATAAAACATCATATCATAAGCATATGATATGTGTGTTTTATTTGTGCAGCTATGATTGGGATACCTATGAACTGACCCTTCTGAGATTCTGATCAGGTGATGATTTCTCAGTCGTGCAGGGTGGCTGCAACATCACCTCCCATCGCTTCATTCAGAAGAAGTACTGCACAAGCCATTGCACAAAGCCTCGGTTGAAGACTGAAGCATGCACATTTTGGGTTGAGTACACCGGAATCAGGACATTGTTGGCCCAACAGACATGATGCGTTTTCTCAGACTCTGGATAGTTGTTTGGGACGCCATAGGCTTCACCCTTTTTATTGGTGGTTTCACATGGTTTATGGTTGGCCCAAAAAAAAACCACGGATATCACGGATCAAAGAAACGGAACCCTGAAGGATGGATTCTGGCGATAGCTTTTTTGATCAATTTGTTGCCCTTGGCGGGGTGAGCTGCAGCACTGTACCGAGTTTACCTGCTACGCCAGAGATAGGGGAAGTGACCCCTTGCTGGAAGACCAACTTGAATTCTACACCCAATGTGTACCAGTGCGCATGCACCACGTATTTTGCCAGTTGTTCAACTCATGCTGGTAACTGCACAAAAATCACCGATCCAGCCATACTTTGGCAGCAGGCCCAGCAGGCAAACGGCGATTCAATGGTGTATGTCTGGTTTTTTTTGGGAGCCTCCATTCTTTGTTTGCTACCTTTCTTAAGTTTCATTCTGTGGAGATGTTTCGGCCGCTCGAAGGGCACGGAGATTGTGCCAGAGGAGTAGGTGTGAGTCTCGTGTAGACAACACCTCTCCTCAGTATTCAGTATGCTCTTGAATAGTGGGAGCACACCATGAACCTGTCAAAAGCTTCTGGTATCTTATGGTCAAAGCAAACCAGCGTTCCGAGAAATTGGGTTCAATGCGAAGCAATGAACCCGAGCCGGAGATATTTTCTAGCAGTAACTTTCCTTGCGTCAGAAATAAAAGGTGGGAACACGTTTAAGCTGACATGCTTTGAATGCGATGCCTCGAGCACAGCCACCTGGACCCCCTCACCTGCCAGGTCATGCGGATAGCAGCTACCACAATGTGGCAGCCTGGTCTTTTTTTGGCTGGGACAACCAGACCTACCATGAACCCCACCGAACAATTCCCACGTTGAAGTGGGATTGTAGTCCTGACCTACATGGTATAGTCGTGCTCGTACCCAGTTCAACCCCCACTTCTCTGGTTTTGCGTCCGCACTTCTAAAGTGCAACTTGACTTGTTGGTCGAAAGTCCAAAATATATTTTGTGTTTAAACATGTTAAAACATGGAATGAGAAACCTCAATGGGACACTTAGACAAGGTCTTTCAGGGATGGGAACCAACCTCAGCCCCAGACTTCGGACCGCCGCAGGCTGCACTGGCGACTTACTTGGCCTGCGCCAAGAGGACTGAAGCTGCCACGCAGCAAGCCTTACAACAGCTCTGTTCAGAGCTCGGGGGTGCCTCAGCAGCGGGGGAAGGGATGGGACAGCTGGAAAGGTGCTTTTCCGATATCAAACATCTCCAAAAACCTTTGGCTGAACATTTTTTGGTGCCTATACAGCCACACAATTGGATGGTTTACTGTAGAGATGAAGAATATATGAAGAATTTCGTGGGCCATTTCTATTACATGGAAGGACATTGATCCGTTGGACAGGAACTTCGTGGGCTATTGGCTTCCAGCTTCATGAATTCTGCTGCTGAGGGCGATGAGAAAGAGAATGGCTAAGCCAAGCATTGTTGATGTAATTTGATGCAATATTATATGTTTGGCGCAAAACATTTTTTTTCATAAGGAGACTCTGCGATTCTAACCCACTACTCAACCCACCAGTAAACCATTGCCTCATTAAAAAATAACATTGATATCATTTTCCCAGCCAGAAATTCTCCATTTCTAGGGAAATTCCATGAACATTTAGAACATTTTCCCGTTTTTTTTTAGAAGCCCCGTTTAGGAAAACCCATCTGCCATCAGCCGTGGCCCCTGTCCAAGGCCAGGTGCCGGCCCTGCGCAGCGCCGTGGCCGCCGCCGAGCTGCTGCTAACGGCGCACTGCCACGCCAGCCATGCCTTGCGTGGCTTGGGAAGGTGGAAGGTGGCGAGACCTCTGATGATTAATGGATATTAATGGTATATTAATGGTATATTCTAATGGTAATGATGATAATGATGTTTATTAGTAATATAGTGTTTGAATGGTATAATAATGGATAACATAATGGATGGTATAATGGATTATTAATGGATGATGAGTGGATGATGAGTGGATGGTTAATAGATAAATAGATAGTTCTATAATCTGAATATTGGGAATAGAATGGGAATAGAATGGGATTTAACTAGCAAATATGGGATCATAATGGAAATGTGGAAAAAAACCCTGGCCGCCATAAACAACTACTGGGGATGATCTTTACCACCCATGAAAATGATGATCTGTTGGGGATAGCGCCAAATGGAGCTACGGTCTCCAGACTGCCTATGACATTGGAAGCCAAGGAGCTAGGCTGTTTAACTGGGAGGCTACCATTTAAGTATCAGATTATGACTATTGGAGGAGGTTTTCCCCTAATTAATAAACCACGGTTTTAATTTATCCGGGGTTGTCATTAACACCGCAAGGAACCAACCATAATTCTATGATATTCTATGTCTAGTCATTTGTTGTAGTAGGATTTCGCTGATTTGTTGCGTCTTTTCCATCCTTGTTGGGTGGGCTACTATGACATGGGATGCAGCCTGGCTGCACCTCCAAGGGACAAACGATCCTCCCACTGTATCTCTTTGTTGATGTGTCATAGATGGTCATTTCTTGAAATGATGCTGTATGAAATGTTCTTAAATGTGGTTAAATGTTATCAAAACGTCATTACATATATATGATTCATATATTATATATCTATATGTTATCAAATGTCACGACATGTTATTATGTTTTCAGATGGTATTAAGCTACCTGGTATATTGGGGATTCATATAGCCGTCACCCACAACGGGGTACCTTGGTACCCAGGAAGTGGCTGGAGCTTGCCACAGATCGGGGGAGAGCGACTGGACGCAAGCCTTGCACCATATTGGAGCCTTGCGCTACAGCGTGTTGGAAGTCCCAAAAACGTGGGAGAATGGTCCCGATTTGGTAGAGTTCTTGGGGAGTTTGAGTAATGCTGATCAAATTGGCTAAAATGAAGCTGTGATTCATACTGTAGTGATTCCAGCACTCAGAGTCATCAATCTAGTTGTCTGGCTTTTGAATGCGGTTGAACTGTCTTGCTGAAACGCATCCCTCATACTGACTCATACATCCTCATTATTCCCAGCCGAGGATGGACCCGGGGGATGCTGTTTTCTCCCACGTGCAGCTGGAGTCGGGACGCGGTGCCGTTGCCACTGGTCCCAACATGTCGGGCAAGAGCACCTTGATGCGAGCGCTAGGTGCGCCGTGAAGACCTGGGGGGCTGTAGAGACAGGGACATTATACCACAATTCGATAAAGAATATCAAGTAAAGCGTCATGAAACCTGGATACTATGCCCTTGTTTCATCTTGTTTTAATGTTGGATTAAAGGACAGAGAACCGATTTCAGGTTGGTTTCACTGACCACTAAAATTTCCACCGGACGCCAGGTGCCTGCGCCCTCCTGGCGAATTGTGGCTTCCTCTGCCCGTGCAAACCAAAGGCTGTGGTGCCACACTACAGCCAGGTGGTTTGGGTTTCAGCTGAAGGCCCGAAGAAAAGCCGTGTAAGCACTCAAATGACTGGAGAGAGGATTAAAAAAAACATGCTTCAAATTTCACAATCATTTGAGAGTCGCAATATACATATCCGCTGTGTTTTGGAATGTGGCATGAGGCGAGTGAGTTTATACCCTGAGACGTAAAAGATTGCATTGCTTGTCCGCCAGGGGACCGCCCGGCAGAGGGAATCAGTGCTTTTGGAGCCATGGCCTTGAACAGCTGCACGCAGATTGCCATCCGATAATTTCATATACTCGTAGCTATGGAGGCTATGGAACCATGGTCCACGTATAGATAGTATACCATTGTTTACCATGGTTTATGTATGAACCATGCAAATTGCCCATGATTTTCCATAGCTAATCTATGCTAATCTGAAATTACCAGAGGGCAGGATGAGTTGTTTGGGTAACCGACTTGACTTGGGTGAAGTGCGATAAGCATCCAGGCAGGACTGGTTGGCCAGTTTCTGATGTTTGCAGTGAATTTAAGAAAGGTCGAACAGGGAACGGCCACATAAAGATGCAACCTGGGCATCACCATTTTGTCAACTTTTTGTTCCTCCCTCAGTAACTAGCTGATATACCAACTTTTGTTTTTCCTCCCTCAGTTGCTCATATACCCAAATAAAAAAAACAATGATGGTTTGATGCCTTGTACACAGCAGACTTGTTGAAGTTGTATCGGTAGCATGGGCATGCATGCGCAGTTGCCGATACCTTGTGTTGTCACACCTCTATTTAGAAGGATTATATAACCCTAACTGATCGATATTTGGGGCATGTGTAGCTCAATCACACCAGAACATCACTCAATATAGGATGTTTGTTAGAGTATGTTCGCGTCACAGGATGTCTCTTAAGAATGCGCCCCCCAAAATTGCATCATATTCCCTGTAACATTCCCAACATTCTATTCCAAGTGATTGATGCTTCATATCGTGGGGATTCAACCAACACCGGCAAAGGTGACACCCCCCACCAATAGATAGCTAAGATTGGACCGTATTGTTGTCCCTGTTGGGGGTTCATACGCATTTATTAAGCCCAAAGATTATTGGGGGCCACCTTTCAGGGGGTTTCGTTGAATCCCCGTGAGAATAACCTTGGTAATTTTTGAGATAGCTGGGGAAACCAGAGTTTGAATAAGCAATCATCTATCTCCATGGGCCGTGCCTTCCATATCCAACTCTTGAATTACCGAAGGGATTACATTGTTGTAATATATACCATATTATTCTCCCATTATATTCTCACTAATCTCAGAATAAAAAGCCATTTTGGATGTTTAAATCGCAATTTCCCATTAAGCACCTCCCCCTTAGAAACCATGGTGGATGTAGGTGGTGACATCACATATTTGCGACCATAGACTAGGTGTGTTTAATGTTAGGGGAAAGGGTAACCCATCAATATTCATTGATACCCATTAATCCTCATGAATCTCCATTGATATTGATGAATATTCATATAGTATTCATTAATATCCATCAACTATAACCATTATAATTATAACTACCATTAATCATAACTTAATAACCACTAAACATAACTTAATAACCATTGTATATAATTAAATTATATACGTATTATAATTATATAATCGCCACCCCTTTAAGGCCACTTTTCAGGGGGGGACCATACCAAAATGTAAGCTACATTTTTTGGGGACCCCCCCCTTAAATGTAAAATTGGTTGCTGAACGTCCCCCAGGTGTCGTTTTTGTGGGGAGGGTCTTCAAAATACCTTCAAAATGTAAGCTTACATGTTCAAGGCCCCCCTCAAAAACACCTTGAAAAATGTAGCTTACATTTTGGGTACGTCCCCCCTCCTTAAAACGCTGGTGATTATATATATATCATTATATATATATATCATTATATATATATTTATATATCATTATATATATATAAAAAACATCATAAATTATAACCCTGATTTTTCATCAGATCTTCTAATCAAAAAGTCACCCCAAGGCTACGAGGCAATGATCTCGGCCACGCTGCTACGGAGGGCCACGGAGGGCACACTGGCGCTGGTGCCTGGGGATCTGGGTGAAAGCGGGAGGGGATTCCATGAATTTTATCCACATAAGGATTAACCTAGATATAGTGTATATATTGGGTATATTTAATGGGTATATATATATAGTATATATGTAATTATATGTGTATATATATGGATATATAATGGGTTAGCTGTAACATAATGGATGATTGGAAGATTATATATTTATATAATATATCTGGGATGATATGGATATAATAAGTAATGAACTGGTTGATGGTTTCAATATGTGGGTTTGTCTGGGGGGGAGTCCTCAAATATGTGGCAATGAAATAACGTGGTAAAGGACGAACATCATTGGATTTGGGGTACTGTACCTTATCTTTGTTCAAATCCAACTTTTTTGTACTGTATCTTTTAGTTTCCCTGTTTGTTTGGACTGATTTCAATCAAGTTTTGTCTCATTTGCCACGATATACAAAAGTCCACACTTCAGCATCTCTGGAAGATTCAATTATCCGCCATGTATATATATATATATATGTATATATGATCCAATCCACCGGCCACCTATATACCCCCCCATGGAATCCCCCCTACATACATACAGACAGACAAACAGACAGACAGACATACAGGCATACAGACATAAATCCCTACCTGCATGTATACATACCTTCGCGTACATACCCGCCTACCTATATACATAAATACAAAGACACATATATTATGCATACCTAGTTGCGGGGGCTACTACATATAATATATATATATATATATATATTTGTCAAGTTGAATGGGCCCAGCATCTGTTTGTCTACTCATTTCCGAGCCAAAAAATAGCGCCAGGTCGATGAGTTTGGCCGTGGCACAGAACCTCGTGCTGCCAAGGTATGGCGAGCGGAGTCCCATTGGTTGCAGAGGAATTTTCAAACACACCCATTGGAGGGTTTAGGTTTAGGTGTTTGTAGAATGGATTAAAATAGATTACAAAAAATGTTGTATAACTATTAATTATGCTTGATTTGGATATACATTGACGATACATTTCTATCGTTCGTTTATCAATGTTGGGGAATAGGATGTTGAATCGTGTTTTCTTGGGATGTCTTGACAAACTACCACTACCAGAACATCAAGTCTTATGACGTGTTCTCGCGATCTACCACAGGATCCAAGTAGGGGTTTGCCCAATCATTCTCGGAACCTCACATGGGTATATAACGATGCAGAAAAAAATCGGATCTTCAATCTAATCTGTATGTATATATATATATAATATGTGCGCGTGGAATCTTTTGGACACGTTTCTTGTTGACATCCTTGGAATGAGGTAAACCCTAAACCCACGAAACCATCCCCAATTGGGGTTTACTTTTGGGTTTACTATTGGATTTACAATTCACCACCATACTTTTATTGGCAATCACTAGTTACCTAGTTGTGGTTCTTGCTGGTGCCAGTTTTTCATTCGAGCCCAGCGCAGCACAGGCCGCGGTGTGCACCCTGATCGAAGAGCTTTCAGGGAGGAAAACACAGCTTCAGATCTGCAGGGTTGCGGCCATGGTATACCGCCAAAGGAATGGCTGAAGGGTGTGGATACCAAAATTGGGAAAAAACCCTGGGTATACCCCAAAGAATCACATGTGAAAATATAGAACATTTTGGAACATGAATAAGATATATATTAAAATAATGATTAAGCAAGTGGATTGTGGATACGAAATTTCCAGACAAAGCCAAATCACTGAAACAATTCTCTTTTGCAAGGCTCCTATAAGGAAGTACCCAAACTCCTGGGAGGAGAGCAAAACGAGTCTCACATTTGAATCCTTCAACGTACCATACATTGGCTCAATGCAATCTTTAGGCATTAGAACCCAGCAGCTATGGTTGGGTTCCCTCCAGTGCAATTGCAGAGGTTTGTGGTAGCCACTCACCTGCACGATGTCGTGGATGTAAAATTGCGTATCTGGCCTGCAGGGCCTGGGGATCCTTGTGGAAAACTGACATCTTTTCATCGGTGAATGTTGATCTGATGTGACCCAGTTCATTATAGGACAATGAGACAGGAATTTTGGATTTCGGGCTATTTTGCTGTAGAAGTACATGACTAATCGGGATGTGAGTTGTTGTATTTTGGTACCATTACAAGACGAGCATGATTGCTTGCTGCATCTCCAAAATAATAGGTCAAAATAATCCTTAGTTGTTACAGTAGTATTGTCCACACTTTTTTGTTCAGAGTTTCAGAATGTTTCATCCTTCTTGGTTATTTCATGTTATTTAAGTATTACCTAGCATTTGCTGGTTGTATCATCCATTTTTCCTTTGTGGTATCCAGGCTGTTTGGTTGGTTGCAACATCATTATTCACAAGTATACCGTATACCCGCAAAATCTGTCAATGCCCCTCAGCATTTTGTGTCTCTGAAATACATAATTTGTAGATTTTTGTAGGGTTTCAGACTTTCGTTCCAATCCGCATATTTTTTTTTGTACAAACCCATAGTTTAGTACGTAAATACCCTCCGACAATGAAACATGGCTGGATCGCCCAGAAATATTTCATCAAATCGTTTGACGATTTTCCCCTTTTAAAAAACATCATCTTACATCCATTTATTGATTATTGTTATATGTATTGTATATTTATTGATACCATTTCCAGTTGATCCCTCAGTTTGATGATTTTCCCAGCGACTTTCCATGGCTAGGCACTGGAGCGCAACCTGTGGCGTGGCGGATGGGCATCAAAGGGAGCTCCCAGCGCCTTGGAGAAGAGATGGGAGATTTATCATTGGATTGGTTTAAAGGAAACTTTTAACCGGAAACCCCATATTTAGTGGTAAAAACCATGGTAAAAACCATGGTTTCCTATAGATTTTCCCTGCAACCAATCCAAGGAATTTATGTTTCATGTCTGATTTGTTCATCACATGTCAATATGTTCATTTGTCGAGGGGAGTTTAGGTGAAACTTGGAAACCAGAACACATACAAGGGTGGTAGCCTGTAGTTACAGGCTGGTTAAACATCTGGTTTTGATTGGTTTTGCCGGTTTTTGTGGGGTTTCAGTATGTTTTCAGAGTGGTTAAGCCAACGGTTAAGCATGGTTTATTCAAAACAAATTTGACCATAAGAAAAGGATGGATTCACCAGTTGCAATGAGGCTTTTGAAGCACGCACGGATAAAAAAAGGTGGTTTCAACAGTCTCACCCCAAACACCTAGGGAAAAAACATGGTTTCAGAGCATTGAATATTGTTGCTTTTCCGCATCCTTGGACCATGCGTGCTTCGGTGTGGTGAGGCCTGATGTGACCCATGGTGACCCACTTTGGGCATCACAGTGATTGGTTACCTCCGCAAAATAAAAAGAAAAACGCATAATTTATCTAATTAGTATCATATTATAATATCTAGATATCATTTATAATGTTAAACATTCTGATATTAGGATCATTCTAGAATATGTTTAACATTTTGGGAATCGGACTTTTTGTTAGCTGTACGGGCTAAAGTGAGACAAGCTGCGGCAGCGCAGGTTTGGGAACTGGACCTATCAACTGGAACTGGGAGTTTGTCGTGATTCGTTGGCAGCTCAAACCCTGTCGCACTTTGGTTGGCCCAAGATAGCCTTGGATCGCTTTCATGCGTTGCTGGAGGTGGAGGCCGGGGGGGTGAGATATGGATGGATAAGATATGATAATATATGATATAATATATGATGGATTATATGATGGATAATATGTGATGGATAATATAATAATATATACAGTATATATATAATATATGATTTGGGGTGTTTTTTGCACATGAGAAGATTGATTTTGAGGTTCGGAAGGGTTTGGACTAGTTGAGACAATTAGTGAATGAGTTGTTGTCTTATAGCAATATTTTTTTGGACGTTTTTTTTTTTTTCGATGTGGGCCGCTTCACCTCGTCAATATTAATGTTGACCAATAGTTCTCCTACAGTATCCTATACATCCATGATGCAAGTCAAGTCATCCCTCCACCAGTTGGGACTTGACCGTGGGGCTCCAAGCCCACTAGGAGCAAGAAGGGCGAAAGACCGACGGCAGCAATGACCACACCTTGGCCCTCAATGATGCGAAGGACTCTTCAGCAAAAGGTGTTAGTGATTAAGTTAGTGATGTTTCATGCAAGTTGGGGGATTGCCATTGAATTCATTAGTCATGTGCCTTTCCTTCACTGGTACAGTAATATGTATGGTAATATGTTTACGGGTTTGCTGGGATGTTTATGGGTCAACAATTCAGCCACTGGCCGAACTGGAACCACTCAAAGACTTGACTACCGCGCACAGCCATATCCATGGTAGACAGAACATTAAACAGGACCCATGGACAAGCCGTGGTAGGAAATTTTGAAAATCATCATGCAGATTTACATTGGGAATGTTTTTGGATATTCCGAAGATGTTCTATCAGCCACTCCAAGATTCTCTTGTACTAATCATAACAACTCATCATCGCAGTTCATAACCTCGGATCTCCCCTTTCCAGGACCTGGGTCAACCTTTGTTACATACGAACTTTCATCCGGTGCTATCAACTGTACAATTGGTCCTTTCACCAGCTCACAATTCGACTTTTTTGGTCAACGGCTGCATTCGGTACCCTCTGGTAATTTAACATAGCTATTGAAAATGGCCATTTATAGTGGATTTTCCCATGAAAAATGGTGATTTTCCATAGCTATGTTAAATTACCAGAGGGTAAATGTCCTAACCAGCTCATTTGCTATCAATGGCATTTCAGATTCACCATGGAATGTTGGTTACTTGCCTTTTTCCACATCGGCCCAGGAAAGTCCCATAGAGCCGATGGATGAAGGTCTTGAGGTGCCATTGAGGTTGATCATATGCCAATCATGGGTAAATGGTGTACGTTAATAGTGTGATTATCAATGATATGAATAATTAGAGATCTATCATAGATAGAAATTCATACAAATGGGTCTCAACAATCTACAATAGACTATTACTGTATCAATATGTATCAATCATCTTCAATGGGTATCAATAATGGCAAACTGGGGCAAACAATCGCAGAGCGTCGGTGTTTCAGTGGTTTTTTGGTGATGCTGTCTAGATGATTTTGGATGACAGGGAGATTCGAAACATCGCGACGGGTGGGCAAGTTTCAAAATTTGGAGGCTCAAGCACTTGTGGTTTCGTTCCTACTATGCCTTTTCTTCTGGGGTGATGGTTCTTTTGTCCTTGTGGAAAGCGTACCATGAAGCCCTTGTATTTCTGTGCCCACATGGCACAGTGACAGGTCGCAGATCCAGGAGAAGCTGTGATGGAGATGATGTCATCCTTCGGAGTTGGGAACCCAGGCTTGTCCTTCTTTTTGTTTGTTTTTTAAATATATTGCCAGAAGTTCTTTAAAGACAAAAACTCAGAGACTCTACAGGAAACCTTAGACCTTTCTGTTTGTATTTGTTTGCCGAATTTCCGTCACAATCGCCATGCTTGAGGCTGCTTCGGAGATTCTCCGGTTGAAGCCCCGCGACGTGCCGCCAGCGCCACTTTGCGCTGGGGCTTCCATTCTCTACACCCTGATTCTCAGGGGTCAGATCTTGTACATAGGCCGGATGATGGGTCAATGCATGTCGATACTAGATCTGCATGGTCATTTTCGGTTGGTGGTTTCTTGTAAAGCCGTATTGTCAACATGTTTGGACATTATCTAGGATGATCATTCCAATTGATGTTCATATTGTTGGGTTGACACCACTACATAAAAATACAATGTGTATAGTGTATATTAATTAAATGGGATGTCAACTATATTTGTGTACGTTGATCTGGTCCCACCCAAGAAGTTAGATTCATGTATTTCTAGCTACATGTACTGTATAACCTGATGAAAAAAGCATGTAGGAGTGTGTCATTGTGGCTGTTCGGTCACTTTGGGCCAATCAGCCGCAGTTGTTACGCTTCTAGTTTGCCCTTTGTGTGTATTGCAAGACAAAGTGCAATATGATCAATTTGACCCTGTAGGAAGTAACTCCGCCAGTATTCCTTTGAAGGGCATGATGGACAAGAGGCAGTTGCCTGCACTCTGATGAACTTACATAGATAGTGATGTTGCATGATATTGCTCTTTTGCTCGTTGACTCGGACCATTCATTTTCCAATGAAACTGTGATTGGCATTTCATCCACTGTATATCCCATGATATTCGCACTATATTCCCTTTTCAAAATCACATAAACCCCATGAGATCCCAAGTTTGCATGGCTATTAGCCACCAACAGCCAGGACAAAGTGACAACTTGCAACAGCGTCTACAGCAACACCGGCAACGCTTTGGTGAGCGACTGGAAGCGGTGCTGATGATGCCTGTGGTCCTTAGGCTGCAGTTGACCATTGGTCCATGTCCTAGTTTTCACGGGGATTTCATGGCATTTAATGGCATTCATTGGGAATATCAGGGAATATCATGGGATATCACCTGATACAACAATTCTAGTCTGATTGGTTATTCTAATTGTCCCTCCTATTACTAAGGGAAATCTAGGCTGAATAAGTTTTTTGGGAATGGGTTGAAACTGCCAACCATGTTTACATTTGTGGAGTGTTTTCTCCGAGCGAGTCAAAACTGGTTGCAATTTGCCCGGTCCATCAAACAAGAGTTTCTACACTGTGATAAGATGATGCTGATATGATGCTGTTTTTTTTTGGATTCTGAAAGTTCTCCGAAACCGTCCCTTTCAGCGGGCAGCTAAAGGTCAACATCCAGAATTTGGACATCCTTTCAGCACCCTACGAGTCGTCATGTTCTCCGTTTTTTTTGGCTATCTGACTGGTATGCATTCCATGTTCTCCATGTTCAGACAAGCCAACATGGAATTGTATGATAGAACTATATATCACCGTTTGCAGTATATTTTTCGGATGATATCCTCATGATATACCCATTGTATCCCATTCTAAAAGGCTATGGCTCATTTACACCCAAATATCATATTGTTGGTTATATATTGTCGTAGCCTGTTTTATCCCAATATATATATATATATATAAACTCCTCATAAAATGCTTGGCTGTTGGGTGTCCAGGCCCTTCACAGATACATGTTTAGGTTGCTTGGATCATCCCACTGATCGTCATTGGTAACCCTGTCGTGAGTAAGTCCCCAAGGGTGGCTTATCCCAGTTAGCCTCTGGTTATTTAGCATAGCCATGGAAAATGGCCCATTTATAGATGGTTTACCTATTAATCCTATTAAAAATGGTGATTTTCCATGGCTAAGTCAGTCATAACCAGATGGTATAAATGGTTGATTTCACTAACCAGCTCAGTAAGGTGACCAGCTCAGATGAAATGCCCCGCAGGAGAATACCTCCACGGCGCGGCGGCTGGAGACTCAGCTGCAACGCGACTGCCAGCGTCGCGGGATGACCTTGGAATCCAATGCAGATGCACTGCACAGGCCCTGCGCCCTGCGGGCTGGAAGGGCGAAGTTGGGATTAGTTTACACCATATTTGTATGTAGATTGTAGATTATAAAATATAGGAATCCCCAAAAAGATGGACAAGTAAGGTTCGGTTCTAATATGTTCTAATATTGTGATAAAGAATTGTTCAATGCTTTTTATCCTTTTTTTTGGTGACTATATAGATGTATCTACCATATATCGCTGCAATAGCTGTTGGGTTTATTGAGGCGCCACCTTGTTGCCAGGGATTTTCAAGGTGCTTGAGTGGTGTTTAAAGGATACATGGATCAGCACACATAGAGATGATCGATTGTCCAAGGGCTGGGAGATTCCCTGAGTCAGTTCAATGGCTATTTCTTTGGAATATCACTCCATAGAATCCAAGTCAGAGCATGGTTTTGAACTGGTCATCCCCCAACAAATGCACATGTCCTGCTTCTCAAAGCTTGTCCCTAGATCTAAATGTTAAACATGCTTTCTTAATCTTGTTGACAAGAAGGAGTTCCTTCCTGACTATTTTTGGGGCTGGTTGAAAAAACTTTATCCTTCTTTTGCTATGTGGATTGACTGGAGGAGGCAACCATGCCACGCACAGCCTTCGGCGCATGTTATTCCTTCCCGTCAGAGAAAACTTCCGCTTCAAGTACGCAAGTTGTTCTCTCAAAGTATTATAGAAACTGGCTGGATCCGCAATCCCAACCCTTTGATGCGATACACCCCTTTGGTTTTATTTTTGGCTGAACTTGTTGCCAAATATGGCTGGATCCGTGGTTTCCTATTTCCGGAACTGGGATTTGCAGCTCTTGTGCAGCGCTTTCGTTGTCACAGTCACTGGATCCATTTTGTCAAATAAGCCTTTTCGGATTTATGCCCTGAGATTTCTTCTTTCAAAATTGGTGGCCAGTTCGGCTTGGCTCGTTTGAAGGCTTTTGGCACTCACCTCAAATCTGGTTGCAAGACAGCATTGTGGACTATCCTGATTCAAGCTAGTTGTGTGACCGCATGTCCACTAGGGCTTGGAAACCTGATTGGAATCTGATTTTGATTTGAATTTCTGGACGAGTGAGGCACTGCATGTTGTGATGCGCCTGCAAGGCTTTTGTTTGCAAAAACAAAAAACGCCAAGATATGGACTGGCAAGATGAAGATCCCATTGGACATTGGCATTTCTTGCTTCCATGTTCGGTTTTTGCTGGGTGCAGTGTCAATGTGACTAAACATCAGGGAACATATCCAAAAACTATCCAAATGTTTCTAGTCTATGGTGTTGCCAGGAATTTTCCGATCAAGGATGATATGAAGGCACGACCAAAAACTATGAGGGATGTTGGTCACAACAGGATGGGCATGACTTTACCACAGATGCTGAACATTTAGCGAGTTGGTTCTTAATATTCTAATTTTTAGCGAATTTTGAGGGCTCACAGGATTTTATCTACCTACCATACTGTCCAACATGTAGTTGTGAATGCACAAAGTATCAGTCCTGTTCCCCTTAGCAGGTGGCGGGCATCAGTTGTGGTTGATTCCCAAGTTTGGTCAGTTTATTTATTAAATCATATTGAACCCCTATAGTTGCTAGTTGGTTTCAAAAACCGGTTGTATTGCAAGAGATGTCGTACTTACATCTTACAGCTTCTACGGGGGGGGTTGTGAAACATTGCTTGGGATGGCAGGCTACATCATTGTCTTGCATATGGCATATCTGGATCCACACAGGCAAATACAATCAAGAATGCATGTTAACAAATGTTAACCTTTCAAAAAATATAGGGTTTACAAGTTTACATGGTTTTACTATTGTTTGATAAAGTTTGTGCACAGTATCCCCCATGTATCCCCCGTTTGTTCCTTGAAAGAGTTTTTTTGTTCCACGGCATCTCGAAGCGTTTCCGGAAGCGCTTCAGGCTTCAGGAGCCCCTGCAGAGTTGCGCCGCATGGCGCAGGAGCTGATGGAGATGGCTGAGCAATTGGAGGCGATGGAGCCTCGGGATGGATGAGAAACCTTCAGAAACGTTCTTGGGATAGATAAATATTATGATGGATATCGATAAAAAAAAAAAAAAATACAATACATAGAACTGGATAACTGTTGATAGATGCTTCTGCGGATTGTATATATATAATATTGTGTAACCTGGAGCCACGGTGATAAAATGTTCATGTTAAAGGTAGTTTATTTGGGTAGTAATGTATTGGTGCAAAGCAACCCAAATCTCAGGATATCATCAATGAATGTGGTGAGGATATGAACATGATGGCGAAACCACTGTTTGAATAGAATAGCTTAGTATAGCCAACAGAGATTTTATTCATTCAAGTTTAGTTCTGGGGGATAAAGGGAATTAGGAACCGAACAGAACAGATACCATATTGCCATACACCGCAACGGCATAACTTGGTGAGCCATCCCGATATGTGAGATCATCCCCAATGGAAGTGACAACCAAGGCCATATTAGTGACCAAGGCCATCAAACATGCTCCCCTATGGAGCTAACGTGTTTTTTGCTGTCAGAATTTTCGCTGTTGGTGGTTTCAGATATTTCAATGTTTCAAACATATTTATATATTTGGGATGTCCGCAGTCACTTTATTTGGGGGTTGAAATCACGAATTAGACATAGACACATTCTTAAGACATCCCGAGGCGTCACATTCGATTTAGATCTGTTTGCTTCAAAAGATATCTACAAATGCGTGGATATGGACATGATGTTAGCATCGTTGAATTGGCGCCAAAGAATTCACGTGATGTGGTTGCGCCAACAGGAACACCATTCATGACTGAACAATGTGGTTTCCTGGAAATACCATTCTGAATTCGATGCAAAGGTGTGGGGCCAATAGGCCTCAGCACATATTTGTACAGAGTTCGTAAAATCTCGTGCACGTAAATTCAAAGGCTCGTGAATGTGTCCATTTAAGCCACATTTGCAGCAACTGGGGAAAAAGATCAGCGAGGATCTTTCACACACTTGTTGATTTCTAGGAAAATTATCCACCACAAGTTCATGATTTTCCTTACAAAGACGGCTGCATCATCACAACATGAGTGAATCATTGACACGTTTGGCCGTGGCTCAAGTTTCACCTGCAGAACAACAAGGCACTACTTGTGGGGATGAAGCCACCAGTCGTGGAAATGGCTGCTCTTCACCATCCCCAAATGGAGGTTTATGGTCACGGTTTTACAGTCTGTAGAATCATATCCCTAAAAATATCCTGGATGATATCCCCATTTAACATATATATAACATATATTTATACCCGTGAAAAACAAACTTGATTTTGGTTGCAGAGTCAGTCTCAGTCGCTGGATCTTTATGGTGAAAGCTCACAGGATGGTCGCCTTGCCGGCCTTAGCTCGGTGGACTGTGTGGTCATGGGATGCAAGGGATGGAGCCTGAGGCAGCAGAAACTTCATCGAAACATTCGATTTTTGCTTATGGATGGTTTATATAGATATTATACCCCTTAGTTTCTTGGGGATGGTATAGTGAAGCTTTATATAAACCATCCATCATTTGAAGATATGTGGTTTGATATTCATAGAATTTTATAGAAAATCCAAAATTTGACTCATACCCTTCTTTGGAGAACTCAATCGCATGGGTTTTTACATGTTTTTACCCTAGAAGCGGATCTTCGTCCACCAATAAAACCGGTCCATCCTCATATAGCTTGCAAGGTGGGGTAAAATGGGGATGGACCAGTTTTTCAAGGGTGAACCTCCTACCAGGTGGCAGATGGTTCGGATGAGAAGGGTGCCCAGCAGGCGGTTGGGCTGTTGAGGTGTACCAACAGATTGGGGTTTGGCTGTGGCTGGCGTTGTTGGTGTTGTTGGCGTTGTTGGTGTTGTTGGTGTTGTTGGTGTTGTTGGTGTTGTTGGTGTTGTTGGTGTTGTTGGTGTTGTTGTTGGTGTTGTTGGTGTTGTTGGTGTTGTTGCTGCTGCTGTTGTTGTTGTAGCACATGTGTTTAAAGTAGTTATTTTGTTTGCGCATGTTTTTCATCTTTAGGGGAACCTGGGTTCCTTATCCCAAATATACTTTGCTAAATGATTTTTTAATAAACATATTTGTTGTGGACGGCTTAGATGGTTTCGAGGTTTTTGGCAGCGACCTGAGGTTTGTGTAGAACTTTTGGGCAGCTTGCTAGAAAATCGAACCTCTGCCATTTTCAGATTTTTGTTGCAGAGTTCCTTTTGAAATTGGTGTTGAAAAAACTATGTGAACCCTATTCTGAATTTGTTTGCGCATTTGAAAAAAGGGTGCCCAAAAATAAATATTGTATTTGATCATCATTTTCACCATTGGAATAACATAGAATAACCAATAACCATATTCATTGGATTTGATTGGGATATTTTTCCAACAAACTCATCTCATCAATCCACTTGACAACCACTATGAGACTGGCTTGCGAGGCCGCTGATGGGGAGGACTACTATGACCTCAAAAAGACGCTGCCAAGATTTTATCGCCTGTTTGAGCACCTCAATAAAGGTTCCCTGGTGCTGAAAAATGTTGGCCATGTTGGCCACTATGGCTTCAGAAAATTGGGTAAATCAATGTAAATCATCAATTGTCCCATTGAAACGACAACTTTGGAGCATTCAACAAAACATGGAAAAATCATGGAAAAACTCCAATTACTGCAAGTGATGCGTTTTCTCATCATTTCAGGTCAACGTCCAACGCCTTCCATCATGGCCAACGCGTTGGACGTGGTGGAAAGGAGCGGATTGGTCAATTCATTGGCACGCTGAGGGTTCAGTTTCCTGACCAAATTGTATAGGAACGTGTGTATGAATGATCATATAGAATATGTTTGGGGTTTGTTGAGATCTGTTCAGTTGGAACTTATTCCTGGATTAATGTCAGGTCAAGTGATTTTTTCTTGGTAAAATCGACTGTATAGTTCTGCACGTTTTTTTTGAACGCTTCCGGAACATGACCTGGGACTAAAGGACCCCCTAGATCCTTTGAAAGGATTAGGATCGCCTGAAATAGTTTGAACGATTCCTCTATCCCTAAGCCTTTATCCATAGTTTCCTTTAGTAAGAACACACCAATTGCAGGATGTGCAAAAAAGATGCCTTGGAGAAAGTGATCGATGGCTTCATGCGTTGGTGAACTCAGTTGGTATCCAACTGCCATTGCAAATCCATAATCCCACCGGGCCCTATTTTCGAACACCCCCAGAAACCAAGGTTTAATTGGTGATTTACAATGATTTACAGTACATATATTGGGATGAATCAAAATTATAGAATGATTCAGCTTCTAAATCAGTCACACTTGAACAGAATTCGCAGAATTTGCTCTACCGAGACGAGTTCTTTCCCATTTTGTGAGAGTCCAGCAACTACCAAAGCTATCCAAAACGTCGCTAGAAATTTGTTGGTGACGACAGGTCAAGATAGCTTCTCATGGTCCCGATCTGCCCAAATAATCCCAGCCCCATTCATCTTAAACACCTCCATTCTATGGTCCCAAATATGTGTTTTCTTCCCCTCTTAAACCATAGTTTCAGGGGGTGTTTAACATGAACGGGGGTTTCAACGTTCCAACATGTTCCAAAATCCAGGAATTATCTAAGGCTTGGACGGAACCTTCTCGGTGGAAGTCGAAAGTGGCGCCACGGCTCAAGCGGCGCGCTGCGGTTCATCCTGGAACCCGGTGGAATTCATTGGGAAATTTCATGGGATTTGACTGGAACCCTGGGAATCATGATGATGATTTTTTTAATGATGATCTATTAGGAACCTTCTGAAATTTCATGGGATTTGATAATCATATAATCTATTGGGAATCATTTTTTTTGGGATCATAATGATAATATAATGTGGAAAAGCCTGGCTGCCATAAACCACCAGCATTTGGAGATGGAAAAAAACACCGCACCAAACCTCAGTTTGGGGATGGTTCACTGGTGAACAAAACATCAAACCATATACAGAACCAAAATAGAACCAGAAAACATGATATATGGTTTGATGTGGCAAATTTAGACCCATATGATATATATATATATATAGAACCATATATATATATATATATAACCATATATATATATAGATAGAGACCCATATAATTCAGAATACGTCAATATATTGGGTCTATCCAATCTTGTGGAAATTCCCAGAGGTACCGCACTTGATTCTGAATACATTTGGGATAGTTTGGGATGGGAAGCCAAAATCCTCTGTCGCCGGTAGCCAGACGTGAGAACAACAGCTGAATGGGCGGATGAACACGGCTTTGTCTCAAAATGATACTTAAAACTTAAACATACTTAAACTGCTTCTTTCCAAAATCAATGGCCACTTGATCCAGTCATCAAGAACTCTGGTTTTCAAAACACATAAGGTTTTGGGTTTTCAAAAATTGAGACAACCCCACAGATCAAAATTTCCTGGCTATTTGTAGTACGACCTTGATCTATTTCGATGCGCAGCCAGACCCAGGCCGAGTGGTGCTACGCCGTAGGCTGCTGCACTTGCGGATTCAGTTCAATGGTATGCGCTTGTTCAGGATGAGGGCTGCGACGTTCTGTTGCTCCGGAAGTTTCAGGTGTTAAGTTGCGAAGCCCACTTCTACCTGTTAGTGGTCTTCGTGACCATGACAAGTGCGGGGTGCACTTAGCTGGAGTCGGTGGTAAACCCACTTTTCACCCTTGAACGGGATATAACGGGATACTGCAGCATGGTTGTTTCGGGAGTCGCTTACTATAGGCTCATGGTCCTTCACCAGGAGCTACGCGCCTGTGGTTGAAGGAGACAAGGCAAGCAGGTGCCAGATTTGGAAGGGGTTTGGCTCAGAACCGTGCGCATGATGACCATATATGGATCCATACAGTATGGCTGTGGGCGGTCAAAGTGAACTTCTAGGATGATTCAATTGACTCAATGTTGAAATCGGCAACAGTGATTCAGAGTGATTCCCCCTTGATGAAAACGTAGTTGACCACCACCCACCACAACGAGAACATGGTGTTCAGCCACATCAGCAGTCTGAATCGGACCTCCAGAGACAAATTTGAACAATCCACAGGAATCCCACGCACAGCACAACCTGCGGAATAGCTTATGATCTCCAGATTTAAGCCCCCAGGCCCTGTATTAACTGAAGCCCCATACCTCCAGAGAATCACACCCTGGGAGGATGGACTTGGGTTTGGGAGGTTGGCCTATGCAGCGACAGCTCCGGAGTTGATTGAGCGATTTCCACAGCGCGTGGATGGAGTGGAGCTAGCGAGAAAGTACCTTTTAGCCTTGCTGCCCCTTAGCGAGAGCCTTGGACGACAAGGATCGACAAGGCCGAAAGGGCTGTCCTACCGGGCTGAAAGGCGCATCGGTAAGCACCTAATGAAAGACATCAGATCATCAGGGACCAGGTTGCCATCATATGCAAACGAAGTCGGCCAGGAACCATCCGTTTTTTCGTTCGCTTTCTAGTCACGTAGTTTTTCTTGACTTTGCATCCAACCATGTTGCATCTGAAGGGCGATGTTGAGGATCATTTAGGATCCCTGATCCCATTGGGGGGGCAGGTTGCCTTCAACCAAGGAAAGAGGTTCAATCCAGCAATGTAATGACGATCAACTGTCCCGAAGCTTGGTTGCAAGCAGAGTTGACATCCATGAGATTGGCAGCTGAGGGGTTCAATGGGGCTCAGGAACGGCAGAACATGATTCAACTCGGTCCGCTTCATGTTTGATTCACAGGAATTTGAAGTGTCAACACAAACTTGTGGTCGCAGACACGTTTTGCTCAACAAGTTTAAAAACAAGAGAGAAAAAGCGCATTTGCCACCTTCTGGGTTCCATCCTATAATGGCAACCATATTTCCCAAGAGAGTATGTGTCCATCTCGTATACAAGTATATAGTGATTCTTCAAAATTAAACATAATTAAACAATATATTATAACATATCATGTATGAGTCGCTTTCCCATCATTCCCATCATGACTCGAGCTCCTCGAGGAGAAGCCGCGAGAGATTTTGGAGCAGATTGTTGGCATCCCTGGTCTCCGAAGCATCGTGGACAACTTCGACATTACTGTGGAGCCATGGGCGAAATGAATCCCAAAAGCCCTGATTTTTAAGACCCACCAGAAACTGTTGATATATGGGATTTATACATATCTGTAACCATTTAGGGAGTGTTTAATGGGATTACATTAAATTGCTATATGGATTTTATGGAGTATTATCGTATTGTTGTGGTCAATAGATCCATATATTACCCTGGATTGATGGTCAATATGGCCATGATTGGTGGTTATCCACAGTTTTGATGGCTCATTTTTGGGGCTATATATGCTAACGCCCACAAAGGACCAAACAGATAGAACACTAATTTCTAAATCTATGTTTGTATAGGATTGCTCTGTTCTATCCTTTTTGGGGTTGGTATACTAATATACCATAGATATACCTATTCTCGGACAACCCCATTGACCACGCAGGACATCCAAAGCACGGCCCCAGCCAATCTGCTCTCGGCCTTGGGCTTGCCTGAAGGGCACGGCTTCAGAGGCCGTGGAGTGATTTGGGCAGCTTGGTGTTTTTCGTCAAGCGACGCGTTTTTTGACCTTGTAGATCCTTATAATTAATCAGTACCCTCTGGTAATTTAACATAGCTATTGAAAATGGCCATTTATAGTAAGTTTTCCCATGAAAAATGGTGATTTTCCATAGTTACGTTAAATTACCAGAGGGTATCTTATAGTAATTAATCCCCCCCAAAATAAAGTAAATTCGTTCTATAGAATAATGGTAAATTGTTTTTCTTTCTTTTGGGGGATTTGTACAATCCTTGCCAGCCTGGTGTTTTGAGCTGCATTTGACAGTGTATGTTATTTGATGGTTTCAAGAATAGGTGCGGTATTTTCAAGTATATTTGGGATGATGATCCAAACATGACTCATACTTTTGGGATGGGTTGAAATCATCAATCATTCGAAAGTTGTTTCGGTGGCAGTTGGGGTTGAAACGTGCAGTTCTGGGATCTTGAGGCTATGAATAATGCAGTGACAATCGATCACATGTGGTGTAACAGTGGTGAGTGTACAAATGCATATGGTAGGTGATATCATCTGTACATACTACCCATCTCATACAAATTGATACAAACAAATCAACAGTGCATTAATTATCATCAAATTTCATAAAATTATACATCACATTATGCTATCTGTCTCTCTCTCTCTCTCCCTATATATCATATTTGTATTTACACACCTTTGTCTCTGTACCTGTACCTTCCGTCATGACATGGAAAACCCAACTCCCGGACTTGGAGCCAGGCCTTGGAATGTCCCTTACCCCTGGTAATCAAACATTGCTGGAAACGTCTCCATTTGTAGATAACTTTCCTGACCTCATTTATAGATTTTATAGGGGATTTCCCAGCGGCCCGCCAAATTTCTAAGTCCTGGCGCCATGCAGCCATGAGCACTTTTGCGGCCAAAGCACAGCCACTGGAACAGCTGATGCTCGTCCAATTTTTGTCGCGCAAAACGTGGGACAATGAGTTGTGGGGGTTCAACTCTGAGTTGTAAGGAATTTTGCATTTACCCTCCGGTAATCAAACGTTGCAATGGAAAATCCACCTTTTTGTAGATTATTTTTCTATTAAAACCTATTTTTGGGGGGATTTCCCATTGACACGTTTCATTGCCGGAGGCTATTGATGTTTATGGCCCTTTTTATGGCCCTTGCCCGGCGTTACTTTGTAAACTTGTTGAGATAGGATCAAGTCTATGGGCAGTGGCCTTCGCAGATACCTCTCTTGCATACTGTACCTGGTTGGTATTAGGGAAAAAATACCGGAAACCAAAACAGATGGTGATTTCCATAGCTATGGAAATTATCATCATTTGTAAACTTCACCATTTGACGTTTTGATATGTTTTGATGATTCCTCTAAATTTCCTCTGAATTTCAGGCTCTCGGCATGCCTTAGTGGTGGTGAGTTTCTGTGGTTCACACTTGGGGTGACGCGGATGCATGGACCGAAGTGGTGGGCCTGTTGGGGTTGATCCAGTACCGTATTCACTGGGACTTCAGTAGAAACAGATGGACCTTCTTGGAACGTCCTGGATTTGTATATGCAAAATCCCGAAGAGCCCACACCAAGGACGGGATAGGAAGGGTTTCAGATTTAGAATCTTTGGTTGTGAACATCCATGAGAATCCATGAGACACAAAACTGAGAATTGCCCCTTGGTCTACAGTTGCTCAGAATCACCTCACTACGTAATCACTATACAACACTACCTCAAAATTATGGCTGGTGAAAAGCGTCAAGTCCTTTGTTGGGACCAAACATAACGTATTGTCCGTTTAGTTAGTGTAGTTCATTGATTTATTGCTTGTGGTTGCACAGCCATGTACACGCACCGGTGCCAAGATGCTTTAGAGAGCAGCTGACGGAAATTAGGTTCAAATCATATCTACTGTGCCAGATGAAACGCACTGTGTAGGTATGCTCTGCTTTTGCGTATCCGGTTCCTCTTTTCTTTGTGAATTATGTGAGTGCACCCAGTCAGCACAGCTAAATGGGAAGGCCACTCAAGGTCCGAGTGCCCTTACTGTGAGACAAACAATGACCATTGCGTGGTGAAAGTGAAGGGACATATGGCAAGTGCATCACGCACGGCTGTGCGTCAGCTTGTGTGAGCCGAACCCGCGATTGTGACGGCTATGGTCTATGGTCCGTAGGGTATATCCAGGTGTGATCCTCCGGCGGCAACGTCCAACCGCTCTTGCTGTTTGAGAACATCAGGCCAAATCTTCAGCCACATTTGGCTGGTATCACTGTGTGTCTGATGCTCACGGGGTGAACACAATGTGTTTTTGGCATTGTCTGGCAATGCTTGGCCCAGTGGGTCAGAAGTGGCAGCTCACAAACACTAACACTAATGGACCATCGATGTTGATATATACATATGATATCATATGATACACCCTATCCCTTCCAGCGGCAACCTTCAACCGCTCTTGCTGTGTTGAAAGGTCCCCACAGAGAGTTAAGCACATCCCTAACTGTAACTTATAAATCTTACCAATATGGTTGGGGAGTCATCAGAAATAATATAACATGATAATCATTGGTCATTTTTCACATATCGTATGGAGAAGGTGTAATTTTGGGCATCGAGGTTTTGCAGGGCTTGTCCTATGAGGGCATGTGGTTTCAGCGACCCGGTGGACGAGAGGACTGGGCCCCTGGGCATTGCGGCGTTGCGGGACCCGAGTGGGTCGCTGGGATGGAATTATCACTGAATCAGTTCAGGGGCGTTTTTTAATGGGAGTGGTTGAAGTCAACCCACAAAAAAAATATTTATGTATTTAACTTACACAAATTGGAATTTTGAGTTAGTGGTTTGGATTCCTGCAAGGGATCCCCTAGCAATAGTTGATTCGGGTTTGTGGGGATTCCGAACCACCAAAGCAAAGAACTACTTACTGTAAACATTGGTTGATAGGCAGTTTTTTTGGGCAACAAATGGACGCAATGAATGATTGAATTAGGTGTTTTGCAGGTGTGTTGGATGCTACTTACAAAGCTACAACCAAAGATGTAGAGGAGGCAACTACCCAACTTCCACACTCCATGTTTTCGTGGGCTGTGGGAGGACTCAATGCTGCTGCTACTACGGCCGAAACAGCAACAGAAGAAGTTGCCCAGTCTGCCTCTGGGTCCATGGCATGAGGCTGGGCCCCTGGAGCTGGGGTTTGGCTGCATCCACCACCAACATCCAATGACTGGTCATGATTTTCCACTAAAAATTGCAATTTTGGACTAGCCAACGTATAGCAATACATGAAGTGTTTGTATCAGGGCTAAAGCCTCTTCAAGACAGGGCCGGATCCAGATGCTCAGAAGGCACGAACTTTCAAACACATCTCTCTTGTCGTGCAAACATATGGATGATTTAATGGAAATCCATGGAAAACCGTGGGTCATTGGACGGTTAGTCAGAAGTTTGAAGCTATCAAGTTTTGATCTTTAATTTCACGTCCTATCAAGCAGCAATATGTAGAAAAGAGAGCGTTCTGCTTTGCGCAGATACAGGTATGGCTCAGGTAAACATAAGCAAATTCGAGATCCTACCATGATCCTGCCATAGCCATCTCAGTAGCTTCATGGATCTGTGAGGCAGTGCAGCGGGAAGCTTTGCAGGTTGGTGAATGTGGGCCCGATGCGCCTTGGTGAAGGGTCACGAAACTTCATGGCCCTGAAACCTTGGGATATCTTCAGACCTTAGTGAGCTGGTGTTGGTCAAAAAAATCTCATTGGACTCCATCAACCCTTTAGTTCTTCCCATTTCCATCCCATTTTCATCCATTTTCCATATGTCCCCAGCAAAAATGGGATGAACTCCATGGTCACCTGGAGATTTCTATAGGTTTCTTGTCATTCCCGGGTGACCATGGTGACCCCCCGATCCATCCGATCCTTCGAGGCCATGCCAGTGCTGCTTCAGCTGGTGCCTGCAGCCTATGGAGATGAGGCGGAACTCAGGGCCAGAGAGGTGCAGGACGGGAAAAACCACATGGCCTAGTTGGGCAATTTTCAGCACCAGAGAGCTAGAAAATCATAGAAATTCATAGAAAATCATACAACATCAGCCAACATCCACAAAATATATTCAACATATAATAGATAACTATATATCATGATATAACATATGAAGATATGAGATGTAAAAAAGTGCATGGTGATATGGTGTTGGTTGGTGGTTGTTGTGGTTGTTGTCGTCATTGTGGTCACCAGGAGATCATAGGCACGGAGGCTGCGACGGTGGTGGGTTCTTTGATGACGCAGTCAGATGGGGAACAGGCCAGGTCTTGGTGTTTCTGCTAGGCTTGGAGGGATATATATGTGGGGATATGTAGTACGTTTCCTAAGTCATGGGGGATCCCAGATTTCTGGATGGTTTATTTCATGGAACAACTTGATTTAAATGGATGATTAAGGGGTACCCCCATTTAGATATGGCCAAAATCTATGGAATCATTTTGGTTTTCACTCACTCCAACCACAGCTGGGATGGGATTCATGGATGTGAAATGATGTGAATGACTTCCCAATATAGCATTGTAGCGGCAGCGTATGAGCATGGTTATTGTTGATAATCATGAACCATGGTAAACATATCGTGGATTCCTGATTTTTTCTTCCAAACCAAACCATGGGTTTGAGAGGATCATCAATAGGTCCTACATGATCCTACTGCGTGTTAGGGTGGCGTCTTGACCTCTCAAATGCAGTGACTTGAATTGGGTGGCTTCCTTCAGATTACCCTCTAACATTGTCATTTCTATGGATATGTGTGTATATGTGTTTGAACATGGGGAATACCAACAAGCCATGGCAATTTTCATAGGTTAAATGATGATGAACCAGTAATGAGATTTTGTCCCTTAAATTTTCAGACAAATTCTGGGGCCCATGGGCATTCACTCTTCACTATCTTCACCCCCAAGTGTTGACAGGTCGCTGGACGGCTTGCAGCCGTGCAGCTCACGCTGCCCTTTGGGTATCTTGGAGGATGAAGGTTGAACCCTGGGTGACCCAAGGAGTGTGCAACCCAGTCATCCAGTTTAATGATATGTTTAATGGCATATGATCACTTCTCGGGGGGTTGACACCTCGCATCAATCAGCCGGGGTTTATGAAATCAGTCCGAGATCGGTCGACATGAAAAGCAGATCTGCTGGCATTTGCAGCGTAAATGTGCCGTGAATGCGCCATGCGTGTCAACCATCTCAATTTGATGCCAACAGGCAATCATGATGATGGATTGGATCCAGCTTGAGACTCCCAGAGTTTGTATTCCCACGTTTTCAAACACAATTATGAGCTCATCAGCCATTCCATAAATCCCTGGTGGATGATGCCAACACGACTTTCATGGGTCCATGGGAAGCCCCCCATCAACCATTCGAACCAACCGCCGAGGATGCTGAGCAGCAGATATCCAGCTGGAGTTGGTTATATTCATTCCTTGGGAGACATGGTGCGACGAGGCCCTCAGGATGGGTGGCCTCAACGACTATACCCTACTAACATAGCTATGGAAAATCACCTTTTTTAATAGGTAAACCATCTATTTCTATGGGCCATCTATACCATGGCTATGTTAAATAACCAGAGGGTATAGTCTTTGAGGCAAAGATGGCGTGGAATGGTTTTGAGCCCCTCATTTGGGCTTAACCCAGGACAGACTGGCAATGACTGCCACACTCGGCTGCGCTGGATTTTTGTTTGAATTCCGCACAACATCGCCACAACATCACCAGAAATGATGGTTATAGATCGACCGCGAGGAAACGCTGCTCTTTGGGCCGCCAAGCTGGGTTAATTTGATCATCGACAATCTGCAGGCTTAGTGAATTAACAATGAACTGTGGTTATAATATTATAATGACTTTGCCTACTGTTATATACCTATGTGTTATGTATTCAAATCCAGTGAATCGTTTTCTCAGGCTTGTTGAATCAGAGCTCCTTTGATGTTCACTAGGGTGCCTGGAATGGGTTTGACCCATTCCCTTGCCCAGCTCGTCCATGAATGGTACTCGTAGATTAAACCTGGGTTTAGGTCTAGGTCCTAGGTGATTCTGGTAGAATCATGATATAATATAATATAATATAATTAATATAATATAATATAATATAATACCAGTAGTACCCGCACGAGGCGGGGCGGAAGTTGCCTTAAAGATATATATAAGACCTTTCTCATCTATAGAACTTGCATGCGCCGTGCGCCAGCCAAGCCCGTGCGTGCGTGCACTC
>Ga0126342_10001120_pt1 | contig 35734 bp, 40 predicted proteins | sample Cyp1metagenome_FD_92528 | JGI IMG/M metagenome (GOLD analysis project Ga0126342, IMG submission 92528) | Coral microbial communities from Lord Howe Island, Old Settlement Bay, Australia - Cyphastrea 1 metagenome | ecosystem: Host-associated > Invertebrates > Cnidaria > Coral ...
TCAAACACCACGCCCGCTTGCATTAGTTTCTCGCCTGAGTTGAGCAAGTTGGCTTCGATACATGCCACAAGGTGAAATGGGACCTGGAAGAGAGGCGCTGCTTTCACATATATATATATATATATTTATATTATAATAACCATAATTGACCATAATTATATAATTGTATGTTACTTGACTGGAGGGGAAAGTGCCTGTAACTTGTGGACATTTCATAGTGGTGTACTTTTGCTGGAGCGCTAATGATGGAGAAATATCCATGAATATCTGATCATGTATGAACTTGAACATCACATCATTAGGATAACCAGCATACTCGAATCATCGGCACAGAAGCAAAACAAGGGAAATGTGGCCAATAGGTTCCGTATGTTCCATATTGTATTGCCATGTGGGTTCCCTCGGCAGCTTTTGTTTCAGTTGATTCTGATTAACTGGCATGAGCTGAAGAGGAACTTCCACTGCAACTTCCATGATACACCAAAAAGCTGTCAAGAATGCCAGACCAAAGCAAAAATTACATCAAAGGATGTCCTTCCCCATGACACCAGAGCAAGCGCCCAAGTTGCTATGACATGAAAGGAAGCCGCAGCCAATTTCAGTGCCACGGGGTTCCACTCGTTCCGGATGAACCTCACTGAGCGAGCCACACAGTGGCAACCAACTGACACACGTGGACTAGTTACATACCCTCTGGCAATTAAACGTGGCAAGGGACAATACCCCGTTTATAGAGGATGTTCCTATTAATAATATTAATACCATGTAATACCTCCATTTATGGTGCATTTTCAATTGCCATGTTTGATTATCGAAGGGCAACTTGCTAAACACCAACGGCAGTTCCCTTCCAGCTTTCAGCTTCCGAGGCTTCGGCTCCTCATCCTTCCTTGGCCGATGCTTGTTGGAAAGATTGGGATGTTGTCACGCGTTTATGGAGATGGTCATGGTCCTACTGTCGGTATGAGCTACTATATATATATGTATATATATATATATATGTATATACGTATGCAGAATATATATATATGCAGTAAGAAGAAACACATACCGCAAAAGAAAAGTGTACAAGTACCATACTGTACATGGGTTGGCCTTTGGAGGCATCATTCCTTTCCTCGGCCGCACTCAATGGATGGTATTGGGGTGTTGGAATTTCTGAGTTCCAGGCATCCCATGGATCAAGACCTCGAAACAATATGATGCCTATGATTTAGGTCTTGATGCATCATGGTGCATATCATCATCTGCCAAAGGAACTGACCACAGTTATATACAGTTATGACAATCCACGCAGAGTTTCATCCACCAACTTGGCAAAAGCTGAATCATTGCGCTTGGCCATTTCTGTTGACATCCTTTTCCGCGAGGCTAAGCCCAGTCGTCATCTCCGGGCGTTCCTTGGTGCGGCCATTGGAGCATGGCCACAACTGCACGCTGGCTTTCAAAGTGAACATGTGTGAAAATATAATATATATATATATGTGACAATCGCCAAGGATCGGAAGTACCACATGGGAATGTTGTTCCGCTCATGGTTTTCCTTGGCAGCAGCGGATTGTTTCACAGGGTGCTGAAAATGGTTCAGCAGTGATCTAGAAAAGCAGAATGAAGGGACGCTGAGTTGTCTCAAACACATCCCTTCAGTGTGTAAACCATGAGAATGATGAAACATATCGGAATGAGAACAAATGAAGACCTTTCAGCTTCATTCAGCTTCTGTCTTCATCACCCAACTTGTCATGCCAAAACTGCCATAGCACTTCCCACAACCGTCACAACCGTCACAACCCTCGAAGCCAAGCTTCAACGAAGATATGGTACGTACCGGGCCAATCCCCTAAGGATTGGATCTGACACGGCAGCCACTCACCCAGTCGGGGCCCGGGCCTGACAACTCATGGTGAAGCGATGTCCCATCATTCACTGGAAATTTGGGAAACACATACCTAAAACATCAAAACATGTGGCAAATCTTCAGGAATCAAAGTTACCAAAGCACTAAATCCTGAAAATCCATCAGCACCTCATCTTGTTCAAAGAAATCGCAAGAAGTGACAACACCAAATGCGCGTTCCCCTCCGATTCATGTTTAATGCCGCTGAAAAACTCTCCAACAATGACCTCAACCTTGTCCTTGGTGGCTCTGCACTGGATTGACCTGTTTCAAACCTCCTGAAAGTGAGACATCCATGCCCTGGTCTTCAACGCTGAAGTGTAACATCGCATTTTCGTTGAAAGTGATATGCATATATATATATATATATGTATAATTTATATATATATATATATGGTATAGATCAGAATGGCACACGCTATAAACATTGGATGATTCATTAACCGTCCGCGCGGCAAACACGGCAGCACCAGCTGTAGCCAAGTCTCACCCGGCGAAAAGCGGTGCTGATCTTCAAGCACTGGACCTGGAGGAACTGATTCTTCGGAAACCCCGCTATCCACATATTTTTCTGGTTCAAACAGAATGAAATCTACATGGTTGTAGGGTCCCACGATCCATGGAACTCATGAAACAGCTACATGTATCTACATGTGTTGTATTGAAATGCTTCTAAGACTCGCCAGCTGCACCCATGGTTGATGGTTTCTTTCTTTGCCAAACACTCAACTGTGTCAGCGGCAACTTTTTGCATGTCTTTTCCGAACGAGTTATCCGCCCTAATTCAAATGGAAGCACTTGTCATCTTGGAAGTTTAATCCCAGCTGATCTTCGAGTTTTAGTTTTGTACAAGAGCGTGCACATTCTTCCAATAGTAGGGACCCCGAACAAACCACAATTGGTTTGACAACAAAGTGCACAGGCTTGATCACTGAAATCGCATATGTCTTATCTTTTGCTGATGCTGTCCCTCAGTAATTTTACCGGGTTTTCAGTCCAGTCACTGCATCACCAACCCATACAGGCATACCTAGCCATACAAATATACATATGCGTGCAAATGTATATGCTTGTTATGACCTTATCCAATGGATTGCATCTAGGTACTCGCACCCAATACATATCATATAATATGATCAATATGTTTTTGCATATCCATGCATATCCATTATATATATATATAGTCTACATGTTCGACTGGTAATTCAACATGGCTATGGCAAATCCCAATGTTCGACAGGTACATTATCTCTATATCAATCGGCCATGGCTGCCATTGTAGGAGGACAAATGGTCTACGTGAACTCTATTGATTACGAATCATCTAGAATCATAGCCTAATAGCTTTCATCAACATCATATAATCGCCATTATTTCATTAAAAATATAAGCTGATTGTTATTGTTATTACATGATTATTTCTGATTATAATCTGATTATCATGATTATATGTGATGGTTATTGTGAACCATGATATCTAATGCTCATTACGACGAATCGCATAAAAGGTGTCAACAAATGGTTGGATGTTTAACATTATCATTCCCATTATCATTTATAGTGGAGAATAATTCCCATTAGTGTTATTAATTATGATTAATATCCATGATTAAAATTATCATTATAAGTGGGAATTGATTATAATTCTGAACAATAATTAATCATTCCCATTGATTATTGTTCATAATTATAATCAATTCATTCCCACCAGTTTGAGATAGGTCTTAAACATCTTTGACAGGCAATATTCATCATTCCCAATCATAATCATTCCGACCATTGATAATTATAATCTATAATCTATAAATAATCTCATAGATAATTATCATCTATAGATATATAAATATGATAATGGTAGATATCTATAGATATATAATTATCATCTCATACATGTAGATAAAATATAGATAATATAATCTGAGCCCACCATGATTATGATCTAATGGGCCGTATGGGTTTCCGTCCCAGGCTCGGATGGTGGGCTCAGCGGCTTCCACCCACCTGAGATTCGGGAAACCATGGATTTTGATCTTGATGAATTTTATGCTTATAACACCGGAATCCCTCTAGATTGGGATTTTTATTAAATGATTTTAAGATGTGTTTGATACGATTGGGTAAGCATGTTCCAGACATCAGGGAAGCCAGGAAGCTATGGCTTTTAGATGACGTTACCAAGGATGGGACAAATCCTGCTGTTTAAGGTTCCCCTACGTGCCCTGAAACATCTGAAACCAGTTATGGGAATGAAAACAGAATGATGGTTCATTCTGGAATCCAACTCTTTCACACCTGTTTCAGTATGTTCCTACACATAACATGGGTGCTGGTGAGTGTGAGCTATTGATCCCCAGTCCCCAGAACATGGGCGGGACGGAAAACACCAGAACACATAAATCAAACCACTGAGGCAGTATTTCTTACTAGTATATTTATAGGACTGCTGTGAAGGTGTTCGTTCAATATGTTGATATTATGTTGATGCATGTCACACTGGCGAATTCAAACATGAAGGGATGATATTCTATATCCTCATATGGTGATTGATCACATCCATTTATGTCCCAAGAAATGCCAACAACAGAATGCTTTCGTGCCAAAAAAATGGTTTGCCATGGTTTGCCCATGTTTGTCCAAAAACTGCATCCCCCAATTCCAATACATTCCAATTATTCATTCTCTCGTTCACCATTAAAATTCGAGTTCTTGACATTTTTCGGTGTATGTATATATATATATAGATAGATAGATAGATAGATAACAGATAGATAGATAGATATATGTAGATTATATAGGTATATTACTATATTAGTATATTACATGTATGTTATAAAATATGTAGCAGTATGCCATTTCTGCCCAAACCGAACATGCCAACCAATCTGAGGCTGGCGGCAAGTTCTCCTGGTCCACCTCCAGGCCAGCGGCTGAAGGGGAAGCCAAAGGGGGGCGGATGCTTTGAGGACACAAGCGTAACCAGCCGCCCTGGCGGTGACCGCGGGGACAGCCGTCTTTCAGGTGCAATGCTACATGGCCTAGGAAGCAACCAGCCAACTGAATCAGTTCTGAAGTTCAGAAACAGCTCAAGTGAAAATCTCAACACTGGTGTTTCTGCTTTTTCTGTTTTTTCTCCTCCCACCCAGCCAACTAAGATCAACTAAATTAGTTCCAGTAGGATCCCCCCACAAAAACATCAACCCTCCTCCGGAATCGCCAGGAAGCGCATGCCAAATCGCAAGAAGCCCGTGCCCATGTGCTCTCTGCCGGGCCCCTGACATCTCTCCCGGTCACTTGAATGCATGTAGCATGTCAGACCCTTTGCGGACCACAATCTCATGTAATTTACGTTCATTGTGATTTTCCGGTTGTGTATTTATCTTTTCTAACTACTGGTAGCTTGGAGATTCGATGACGGGCTGGCAGCCACTTAACCCAGGTGGGCACCCTTCTCAGAAGCGCTTGCTGACTGGCAACGGCATACCTCAGTTTCCAGAGGCAAAGCCAAGAGGAGCGCGGCAAAAATGAACTCCTGACTCCTGGAAAATGATTGTCCTAGTGGTACATAATGGAAGCTTCCATAAACTTTCCCTTTCATGATCATTTATATAATTAATCATTTTCAATGACAGCATCTCCATTTCATCTTCAAGTGTCACCCCAAAATGCAGCATAACAATTGCAGCTCAGAAACATTCGCTCAGTTCCTTGCAGCATGCGGCCACAACGGCTGTTGGTGGCTCACAGCTGGCCAAGTGTTTCAACGGTTCCTCCAGCGTGCAGCCAGGTGTCCTTTCCGCGGGCCAAGTAGTTTGGGAGCTGTGAACTCCATCAAATCCGCCATGACAGAAGCAGGCTGAAGTCAAATCTTTACTAATGTGATCTACCCTCTTGTAATCTAATATAACTATAGAAAATCACATGTTTATAATAGGTAAACGGTAAACAGGTAAACCATCCATAAATGGGCCATTGTCCATAGCTATGCTAAACTACCAGAGGGTAACGTGTAAGTAATGTGTAATAATGTATCACACCATGATGCATAACATCCATGCAATACCATTAGGATCCAACAGCGAGAGAGCTGTGCTTAGAGATGACGGCGGAGCTATGTTGGAGGCATCATATTCGAAAAGGTGCTGGGTTCCATCAGCGGTTTCCCCGCAGTCGCAGTGTTACCTCTAAAGCTCGCGAAAATGCTGGATGCCTAATTTTCAATGTATCTCAAGAGTGGAACAGTCATGCTTTTGGGAACCTACTTTTACTAACCCTGAAGCTGTGATGCCTCGCGTGAAACCAATAAGTTGCGGCCATGCATTCCACAGTCAAGTATCAGAATCAGCAACAAACACAGTCACTGACATCACAATCAAACCTGATGATGGCGTGAATGTTTCATCCCTCTGGGCAACAAACGAGTCAGTTGTGCATTCATATGCCCCCGAAATAGAAAATAGATGAACATCGTAAAATAAGATATAATATAATATATGACCATATATGACCAATATGGACTATGGAACAAACAAGCTGATAAACAAATCTGAAACTCTGAACCCGCAGCTAGGCCTCTGGCCATCAACGGGCCTTCCGCAGGTCCGAACTCGCGGATCTTCATGGGCCCGTGCCTTTTTTCGTGAACTTCCGGCGGTTGGGATGCAAAACTCACTGAATCAATGGTTGACAATGGTGATTAGTGGGCAAATAGTGATTTAATAATTGGTTGATAATGGCTGATGATGGTTAATAATTAATATATAAAATGGTTGATGATGGTTGATGATGGTTGGTAATTAATGGTGACGAATTGGTGATTAATGTATGATTAATGTTTATAATGGGATTATTAATCAAACGGGATTATTAATCAAACGTATATCAAACATGGCTGGCTGGGAAATCCCCGAACTAAATGGAGGTTTCTAGCTGCGAAAATCAACTTAAACTCAATTACTATCAATGGCTCATTTGCCAGCTATAAATGGCATACCCTCTGGTAGTTTAACATAACTATGGAAAATCACAATTTTTAATGGGAAAATCCACTATAAATCACCATTTTCAATAGCTATGTTAGTTTACCAGAGAATAAATGGCTCATGTTCCATGGCTTCCCAGCAGGTCTCACTTAAAATCCACGGCTGAGCAGAAGCACTCAGTCTCCAGGGTTTCCCAAGGCCTCACTGCGATCCAGCGGGCATGTTTCCCCTGAACCATGACTGGTTGGTGGTTGACCTACACCTCTGAAAAATATGAAAGTTACTTGGGATGATGACATTCCCAATATATGGAAAAATGTTGGAAATGTCCAAACCACCAACCAGTTCATCTTCCAATACAGATCATGAAGACAGCCACTCCCTGACAAATCAATGCGCAGTAGAATGATGTGAACATCGCATTGTGCGACGCACGCCTGATAACTTCTCTAACATGGCACACAAACACACACACACAACACTAAACCGCCAATTCATGCCCATTCCATGATGGTTAAAAGCTTAAAACCCCATGAACATCCCACCAATCTCCAGCAAAATTAGGCAGGCCGGAGAAACTCGGTCCCCAACGGCAGCTCCTCATTGGCCATGGCCAGCCAGATCAAGGAAGGTAGCCAGGTGAGTCGCCATGGCGCCATTTTTTTGGGAAATGTGGGGAAGTTCTTGGCCCAAGCTGAAAAAAATGGAGCTTATGGGAATTCATGGGAATTTTATGGGAATTTTATGGGAATTTTATGGGAATTTTATGGGAATTTTGATGCATTTAACATGTTTTCTTTTTTTAATAACTGATCAATCAACAGAACAGATCAGAAAATGATTGAAAATCTCACGTGGACATTGAGTAATTTAACGACAAATTTTATCATGACACATTGTAGGGTGCTTACAACCAACAAGAAAATGGGATAAAATGGGTTTATGGTCAACGGCTGAGGATCAGGTCGAAAAGAAGGAAACCACCAGCCAGAGACAAAGGGGATGTGGATTTGTTTGATCCAATTGTAAAACTGCATCCACCTACAGTAACAGTTTTGTCGAGCATCATTGATCCTTTTCAAGTCCAAATTTGATCCATTTTGGTTAGGTTCTTTCAGGTTGTGTCAATCTCCAGGTCGAAGAAACACTTTACATAACATGATGCAGTATATTAAGAGCGTAAAAAGTGTCTCGGATAGAAAGTGTTGTCCCATGATGGTCATTGTGGCAACAACACCGACAGTAGGTTGTTCAATAACATGTCTTATCCAAACCCTCCAGCTAAAAGCAATGATCAGGGTTAGTGTCTTCAAGTTGCTGTTTGCCAGGGAGCTTGCGGACTTGGGCATCGATTCTTGATTGTTCCAGCTGCATGTCGCATCTCATCAATGCAGCCACGAGGTATGCTATACTGTATGCTGTATAAAAGTATGTAAATACGTCATGAAATTGGATGTCCCTGCGTTTGAAAAACGCAGCCCGATCAAGTGAGTTAAACATGACATCAATAATCGTGTTTTCACTCGACAAACTGATCTGTACAGTATCAACTCCCAAGTCATTCCAAGGAGCACAGTTCCTTTCTAAAAAGCTCATCCGAACAATCTTTGATTAACCTGGAGAAAATCTAAATTTTACTGCTCCTAATTTCAAATTTCAAATGTTCAATATCAAACATGTATCCCGTATCTTATCTTTCTCAGCTGATCTTGAATTCCTGTTCTGGCTGGTGGCTCACCGAAAAATATGGACATCGTGAAGTCATCGTGCCTTGAGGGTTGGGTGCTGGCTTGGCTCCGGCACCAGATGCACCAGGGACAGCTCCGGCAGGTGTACCTCCAGGAATTTCCAGATCTCTGTCAAACGTCATGAAATGCCACCTTAAGGATCCTTAAGGACTATAGTTGAGCATCAAAATATTCAAAATGGAAGAATCATGAAGAATCATGAAGAATCCACCAAAAACTATGCGTGTTTTAGGTGTGTCCACGCTACCACCAGCCCGGCCTCGTGGTTTCTGTTCTGCCTTCGGTCGAGGGGGAGGCATCGAGAAGCCGCGCTTGGGAAGCCTAGGCGCAAGGCAAGGTGCCATGTTATGAAAGGATGTCATGAAAGGGAAAATTTGCCAGTGAGAGTTGGGGTTACCATTGATATGTAATTTTACCACTTCAAGTGAAGTGTATTGATTTGGACATGATGTGAATGATACACATAATTAGTTCAAGAGATGGGAGTAAATCACAAAAGTTCCACATCTATGCCCAGCTACTACATAGTCCCATCAGTCTGGTCCGTTGGGCAGCTTTTCTCTCACAAATCTGACAACCATCATCATCTACACCAGTGATGTTCAAAGTCTCTGGAGTGATTTTGGAAGAGCACCGTAGTCATAAAATAAATAATAGCACAAAACTCAAAGAAATTGCATGCCCCATCCACAGTCTTATGCTACGTTGTCAAAAACTCAAGGTCCATGGAGGTCTCCAAAAATGGTATGCTTATGTATGGTTTACGGCAGAAGCCTTCAAGGCAATGGGATGCTTTTTGATGCTATATAAAAACATGTCAGGTCTTAAAAGTTAGACACTTTTTTTAAAAAAATGACAAGATATTGAGGTTTCCTGAAATGGGGATACCCCCAAACCATTCATTTTAATACGCTTGCCGCTTGAGACACTTTCAGAAGAATCAGCGTCTACTTAATCAAGGTTGGGAAACTTGGACTCTCTGCGGATATGATATACCGCTTTTCCACTAAAAACCATCCATTTGGGGTACCAGTACGTCCATTTATGGAAACCCACATATCATTCCATATATTCCATATGGGGATGGGTCAAAACCTATTAATTATTACCATATTGGGGGAATAAACATTCATTAACCAGCTATTTTAGGGTACCTATGGTACCAGGGTTTTGAGGCATAGCCATATCTCTCTAAGTAGAATCTGTTGGGGTCCCCCGTGGTGCCCTGAGCTTCGCACGGTGCCGCTTTTGCAGCACTGGCCGCCCGTGCGGCCTCCGCGGCCGGGCTGCGGAAGCGCCCGGGGCGGCTCCGCGCGCCGTGGAGCAGGTCCCAATCGACGCTGCCTGCGGCTGCGGTTGGGCGATTTTACCATGATAAAATATGCTGCAGTCATTCTGCATTTGTTGTTTTTTTGGAGGGGGATAGTCAAATCATGTAAAATCTGCAGTTTTAGGCAAAATGAGTGGAATTCTACCAAAAAGGTGGATACAAAGCCACCCAGGAACCCAAATCATGTTTCCGAGTAGAGAAGCATCCTGGTGTTGTCCCCAAGTTGTGGACAAACTCGAAGCCTTCACTGTCAGTCGACTCCAGATCCTCGTCGTCGCTGTCGAACAACCTGGGCAAGCTGCTTGATCCAATTGAACACCTATCAGTCACATCAAATCATTAAACTCGCTAAATATCAGTAAAAATCATGACATATTGGTCATCCAACTTTTTGGTGATGAACAACATGGGAAATCAATAGCTCGCTGAAACTATTTGGAACCAAGCTTTAAGGCAACACAGAATGAACCATCATCAAACACCACTCATCGCCGAATTGCTGCAATCTGCTAAAAGCAACGGACGACCAAGTTTGTTGGGCTATGCTTCTGACCCATCAAAGTCATGGGTCACACCTGGAAGGTGCACAGCCGCCAAGAACCATGGTTGTAATTCCCAGAACCCAAACGGCATGATCCATCATAATCCATCCTGAATCGAGCCTGTCCAAAGGTGAGCTTGGCAACTCGGACGCCAGAACTGGGGTCGCACACCACCTGGGCGTGTCCAGGGTGTCTTGGTCCAGATTGAACCTCTGGTGGTGGGTCAAAGCAGCTTCCGTATGCTTCCCTGGCAGCCCGCGGGCCTAGTCCTCTCATTGCAGGGCCTGTCCGATTGCTCTTACCTCCAGCTGCCGAATAATGCTGAAAAGCTTACGGGTTTTCTCTGGACAAAGCAATCATGCAACACCATCAATAACAGTCAAAGAGCACATCAAAGTGATCACATTGAGCCGCTCGCAGGCCCGAATTCGCAAATTTCCCAAGTTCATGACTGGCTACATTCAACCACGCATACCATGGCATACCTACATACCTACTCAGCCCAACCCAACAGCGCCTGTGGCACCCTCACGATTGGAGGATGCTGCCTGTCGAGCCCTCATGGCATCAAGCTGCTTCAGCGTCGCACGCGCCTCAGGCCGAGGCCGGATCCCTGGGGAAGGATTCAGATATATTCAGATTGTTGCCATATTTCAACAGAAGTTGGGCAAAGTTAAACAAAGAAAAGGACTCGGTCGGACAGTGAATTTGAAGCCTCCCTAAACAAGCTGGGCCCCCGGACGTGCAGCAGCAAGTCATCTAAGGCATCACTAACGTCCTTAGCAGCGATCTGATCTATTCTGACCTGAACAAATCTGAATGGCCAAGGCAAAAAAAAAACGATGGAATGGATCTTTATCAGCAGGAATAGAGATGATTCACTTTGGACTGTCATGGGCCCTCCAAAAAAGCCATTTTTTGAGGAAAAGTAGTCCTATAGTGTCCTAGTCTGCACATCACTGTTTGGGAAGTTTCCACTGACACAAAAGGGCTCGGGCATTCGTGGGGAAGTGCTTGGCTGGAGCAGGCCTAGGAGATGTTCAAAGAAGGGCCATGTTCATCACGGATGTGGAGGGCCCAGCTGGGAGCCCCACGGCACCTTTCCTTTCCGTTCAGCAGAGTTTGGACCTGGGCGATTAGTCCAGAGGTGAAATATAGATACATAATACAGGGTGAATGAGGTATGGTTCAATATTGGGTTAGGGTATATTTAGTTGGGTTGTATCAACAAGCTTGCCACAAATGGTTGGTATAGACCCTGCTCAATGGGAGGTTTATGATTGGGTTTACCACAATACCTCAGCAGGCATGCACTACACTGGTGCACGCCCATAGTTGGCAGAAGGGGATAGGACAAAATGTCATGGTATGTATAGCTGTAATTTCAAAAAGAAGAGAAGTCAAGGTAGACAAACTGAGGGAGACAACCAGCTCCTAGCTGATTGGCACACTGATTAATTGATGGACCGATCGATTAAGTATGATTGAGTGGTTGATTGACTGATTTGATTTGATTGATTGATCCACAGCTTGGCAGCAGGATAGTTCCTGTCTTGAGGTGTTTTTTGTCCGTCAAAGCACCAAAAAGAGGTGCCATATTGATGCGCCGTGACAGGATTCTTTACTGTGGGTAAACCAGTGCAAGAGCCAACACCTGAAACAAGCTGGGTGAACATTTGAACATGGCAGACATTTTGGCGCAGTTCATCTTGTTCCAGTCACTCCCGCACACTCAAAGCCTAAGCTCAAAGCCCTGGCTGCTGCTCACATTTGCGCCTTCCGGTGGTGCAAAAATGGCAGAGGGGTTTTCACCAACCCTTAGCAAAATCAAAAAGTAACTGTGGGGTTACAACATGTGACAACCAATAGCATTTTTTGAGTAAACATGGAATTATTGAAAGTTTGACAGTGTGACCCTCAGGATTCTTGATACAAACCACTGATGGATCTTCTTTAAGGATCCGTTGGATGATTTTGTATGCGTTTGATCTTTTATGATTGATGTATGTTTGTTCCGAGCCTTTTTTGCCCTTTCTGAAATAAGTCATTGTTTTTATGACCTTAGTAATATAGTCAAAAGCGTAACTTCCCACTATTTTAGGATTGGATTCAAAAGTTGCACACATGTTGTAATATGGTACTTTCCCCATATTTGGAGGTACTGCAAGCTATCTATCTCTTTCTCTCTCCATGGCCATCCCTAGGCTTCAGCGAAGCTGAAGGCAGGCAGGTCGACCAGCCAAAAGATAATGTGAGTACTATATACTGATATTCACGTATATTCACAACATGTTTAAATATATTATAGTGCTGGGGGATGGGATTTACATGGTAATTTACATTAATTTACCAATATGTGGAGGTCTGTTGCACCTCCAGGCACAGCACCAAAGCGGAGCCGTGCTCCCCCGTGCTTTGCGAACCTTGGTCGGGGGCCTGGTTTTGAACAAGGGAAAACCCGCGGTAAAATCACGCATGGAAAATTAGGAGAAACTGTGGAAAATCATGGTTAGCTACGGAAAATTTAGGAGGAAATCAATGGAAGATAGGGATTCTTTGAATGACAATGTAAGAAAAAACTTGGATAATCCATGGCAATTCTGCAGGAAACCAGCGGAAAAGTATAGGTTCTCTCTCATCTATATAAAGGATTATAAAGGTTGATTCCCTCTTGGACTGCTTTTGATGTTGGCAAAAACTGCGCGTAACTGTCAAGAAGTAAAACCCATTATATATATATACAGGAATAACAGCCCGTTGTCCCGAACCCCGATGATATGGCAACCGCCATAGCAGTCAAACCCAAGTTCATCATTTTCTGGCTGTTAATACCATGTTCCTAGTATAAATACCCCAACATCTCGAAGAGTGGAATACCCTGACCCTGATGTGGTAAGTAAAACAACAATGAACCACCCCCAACATTATCATGCGTGCATTTGAGTGTCCATAATTGATCATAATTGGCTATGTAGTAAAAATAATCCTTATATGAGTGTATAGTAAATAGTGGTAAATAGTAAATAGTGGTTTGGGATTTACTCATGTTTACTCTATTGACTCTGGGCACCCGATGGAACTGGGAGCGGCCACCAGCTACCTCTGTTCAAATCCATGGCTGGACGACCCGAGGTCATAGCCCACACCTGGCTGGGAGGAGACAGGTGGAGTATATAATTACCAACAAACACCAAATTTTGCCACCAGAAATGGCTCTTCAAGTTTGAGTTCTCTGGTCCAATATGTATAATAGCAAAATGTTGTCGAATCAACCAAATAGAAACCACAAACATGTTCCACCATAATTGTTCAAATTCATGCAATTGTTGAATATGTTTGCATGTTTGGAGGGTGTCAAGGGTTTTCATTGGTTTTCAGCAACAGGCCCAAGAAATTGGCCCAGCTCTTAGCTCACGACCCGCAGCAGGTGCCATGCCCTGAGCAGCAAAGCATAGCAAGTGGCCAGATATGACCAGGCCAAGAGTGTAATCTTTCTGCTGCCATCATCCCATCACCAGCAGCACCTTCCCATCACTCCCCCGATTCTAAGGGCAGCTCCGCTCTTTTAGCAAGGCGTCGCACACAAGCTGACACTGAGCCGATATCAACGTGGTGTCAGGCTGTTTGGATCTGCTTGGATTGGCTTTGGATTTTAGTCATTTTAGTCTCACTGAGAGGTACTCTAGAGTAGGTAAAAATGAGAAAAGTCAAACAAAAAACTGTTTTCTTGTGGTTTCCACAGTAGGGCGAAAACAAAAGAAAACATAGTTCATCAGCAGTTCATCCTCCCTCTCTATCAAGCTCCAGAAGCATTCGTTACATTCATTCGATCACCTCCAAAACGATGCGACATCGCAGCCTTTTTTGAAAGACCTTGAAACTGCTGTTTGACTTTCCTTGCTTGACCTCAAAGGAACCGTCCGAAGTCTGATATCGGCCATAACTTTCCCCACTTCAAGGAATCACCATGATTGCTGAAGTCTGGGACTTCGGAGGAGGGCACAACAGCTCGACGAGCTCCATTCATGTTTCTGAGAATCAGAGGCAGAGGCTTCACCCTGAGAGTTGAGGAGCAACGGACATAGAAACACTGCAGAAGGCAGCAGCAGACTGAAACGGATCGCTGATTAAAACTTTTTCTGTGGTGATCGATTTCGATTTCCCCAATAACTCAGATACCTACCTACATCGCATTGGCCGGTGCGGCCACCGTGGCTTAAGCATCAACCTGTCTTCAACTCAGTTTCGATGGCAAAAAAACTTCCCTGGCCAGCCCTGCCACCATTGATCCGCCACCATACGCCAGCCACCATTGATCCAGATACGTACAAATTTTAAAGCTGCGGAACGGTACAAGCATGTCTTGCTAATATAGCAAGACATGCGGAAGCGCTCCGCAGCTTTAAAATATCTTTCACTGGCGGAGCCGGCCCGACCGGGCCAGCGCTTGCCCGTATACCTAGAGCATCCAACCCTTTGCGTTGCACATCGCTCAGCCCCTCAGAGAGTTCATCATCATCTGTGCAACCTGCCACAGGAGGGATGGGTACCCAAATGATTGCTGCACTGTTACACCACCACACACACACACACACCTTGAGTCCAATGATGTACCAACTTTTTCAACTTTTCCATTTTTATTGTATGATCCTGAAAATAGATGGGGTGCAACTGATGCCTGGCAAGGCCTTAGAAATCCCTCGCCGGGGTCTACATCATCTACATCTAGGAAGCGTGGCTGACGAGACTTCTTTTTGACTGATGCATTGCCAAGAGGGAAACTGTCACAGTTTCAACGGGTGAGGATACCACACCCTGCCAACTGCGAAGAGTTGAGCCGTCCGGTCTTCGGAACAGCTGTTCGCCATGTTCGCCATGTTGCCACGCTCATGAAAGAATGAGTCTCCAACCTTTCCTCGGCTCTTCGCCTGTGCCAGGCTGCCCGGGGCTACCCGGGAAATTTGACGATTCCATCATAACACTGGAAAGTAAAGCATGACCTCAAACTACCAACAAAGAACACAAAACACATTTAAACCAAAACTGATCGCTGAAATACTTCATGGATTTCACATGATAACAGCCAATATTCAGCCAATGATGTCTTTGTCAGAATAGTAGAACTAATTGAAACCAGCTTGATTGCTTGCATCCATTTGCCATTATTTTGCTTGTTGGCTCTTCAAATAGTACGAGCATCACTCGTCAATCAAGCGTCAAAACCGAGGAACTTCGGACATCTCTGCTACAAGTAACCGACCCTGGTTGATTTCAACGCGATGACATGATATTCTGGAATAGTCACACTAGCAGTGCCTGTAGTGTTTCAATCTCTGGATCTGGTGGTGGTGCGTCGTTTGGTTGTTAAGCCCGAAACCGGAACGGAACCAGAACTCAACCCAAACGCAACAAAGGAACTCTAAAACCCAAGAAATTGCGGTTGGGCTGCAAGGCAAAGGGGTTCATTTGGGACATCTATCTGGATAAAGTACAGTATATTAGTTCATTAACCTGAATTGAGGGGATGATCCCTGCAATCCAATTCACATCATTCCAGGAACACGTCGCGCCGTGAGGTCGCAACATCATAATTTATCTATGAGAATAACAGAACATAGAATCCATAGAATATCCCATGACGTAGTCAGTTCATATACCCCATTTATTATCATTTATCCCCATGAGATATATATATATATATATATCATTAACGTATGAGCTGCTCGACAAAATACCGGAGATCACTGGACCTGTGGCTTCTGTCGGAGGCAGCCTCTCCTGCAGCCTCGAAGAGAGCCAGAAGGGGATGCAGTTAGACTAGCTCAATTGGATGACCATTCATTGGATTGGTTTGTTGGGGAAAATCTTAACCGGAAACCATGGTTTTTACCATCAAATATAGGGCTTTCCTGTAAATTTTCCCATCATCCAATTCTATGAACCATGGATAACCTATGACTGAAATTATTAAAATGATGTTGGACGCTGGTTTGCAGCATAGCTTCTCTGAAACATGTGGACTGGGAGCATAGGTTCATGCTGCCGTCACATCTTTGCGGTTCCATGTGGGCTTCCGTGCTAGATGGATGCCTTTTGCCAACTACAGTACCCACCATTAATCAAATTCCGCCAAGCAAACAAACAATCACCATGTTGATGCTGACTAGTGTCGTGTCTCTGAATACAGCTAGTATACTCCCAATTGATTGTCCCGTTCAATAGGGAACATAATTTTATTCTGCACAAGTGGAACCCAGAGATATCCCATTCTCACACCAACCAGCAATAATCCCATCCCCCGTTCATATTAAACACACCCCAGAAACCATAGTGAATGTAGGCAGGGTATGATACCGCATATTTGTGACCATAGAATGGAGGTGTTTAATACTGGGGGAATGGGATTTTCCCATATATATATATATTCAATATTCCATGTATATTCCATTGATATCCAGCAATCATGTGGGTAAAACAATCATAAACCATCCCCCAAATCATCATAAATAGGTGGTATATACAAACTATTCCCAAATGGGTGGTTTATTGTTTTACCCACATTTTCCCATATTGATCATCCCACATCTATATTGACCACATATTTGCTCCACCGAGGCCGCCATTCCCCAGCGATTGAAAAAAAAAACGCCCAAGCAACGTTGCCGCGCAGGGGGTCGATCTCAGGATCAATGCGCCGGTGCCTGCACCATTAAAATTGTTGCACTTTTGCTATGGAAAATCACAACTTTTAATGTGTATAGTATATATATATATACATATTTATATATGTGTATATTCTGTATATCATCCGTTTCTTTGGGCCATGGCTTCCATAGCTATATTAAATTTCCAGAGGGATCCAGAGGGTAGATCCTACCAAAATATAATGGCAAAGACGGGAAAAACACCACAAAATGCATAACCTTTGTATTTTCAACGGGTACTACTGGCTACTATGATCCATATCAACCATGTCCGGTAAATTTTGGAGGTGGTTGACGCATAGATTCGTCACATTGCATCATCTTGTTATGGCATGGTATCTTATGATCATATCATGCAACATCAACATCTCTCTAAACAATGACGGGTGTATATGAAAAACATGGATGCCGCAAAGTCTTGGTTCTATAAACAAAAGACCAGACCTCTTGAATTCGTCTCCGAAATCATCAAATAATTATCTGGTTGGTGGTATACCCACCCCTCTGAAAAATGTGAGTTCGTCAGTTGGGATGATGACATTCCCAATATACCCTCTGGTTATGTCAAAATAGCTATTGAAAAATGACCATTAATAATTAGTGGATTTTCCCATTAAAAATGGTGGATCTTTCCATAGCTATTTTGACATAACCAGAGGGTATGCCATTTATAGCTGGCAAATGAGCCATTGATATATTCCCAATAGTTGGGATTCCTAGTTGGGATGATGACATTCCCAATATATTGGGAAAATGAAACATGTTCCAAAGCACCAACACGTTGCAGCGATCCCCACAAAGCGGTGCCACCGAGATTCCGAAAGGCTGAAGGGCCTCCACCGCGTCCTTAGTGTAGGATTCAGCAGCAAAAATCAAGGAGTTTCCCTTGAGTGAATAAATATATATATATAGAGAGAGAGAGAGTTATATATAGAAGTAAATGTAGATGTAGATGCAAATATAGATATTAGATATTAGATATAGATATAATTAGATAGATATACTATATCAGATATACCATCATGTAATTTCATCCCTACCAAGTTTGTTAAGCATTGTGGGCGCCAACTGCGGCGAGGTAACAGCATCGTTGATGGGATTATCCTCCAAATTCAACGTTTGCAGCTCCGTATTCCGTCTCCAAAGCCAGAACGACGCGCCTGGAACAAGCTTAACAAACTGTGCAGGGTGGGACAAGGGACATAAATGTGGTCTACCGAAAGGTTGCCTCAACTCCTAAAACCTCTCAGCCATATAGCAAATATATATATATATATAATATGTATATATGTGTATATGTATATATGTATATAAATAAATAATAATATATATATATATATGTGTGTGTATGTATATATATATATATTATATACAGTATATAGCCATAGCAGGGCCATAACCCGTGAGTTATATGCTTAATGTATTGTATCCAAATAAAAAGCACGGCGACGGCCAATCTTTTTGCTCGCTTGTAGAACATATTGGTTCCGGGAAGGATATCCCAAATCAGCAGTAAATATCAGCAATATGACCCCTTACAGTATTAAGTGACACACAAAATCTCCCCAAAATAATGAAGGATGAAGGATGCATTTGGGACATGATTTTGGGTAAATTTGCCTGCTTCATCCTTTTGCTCCTCGCAGGTGTCCAGGTGTGGAGAGGGCCAATATCGCTCTCCTTGACAGCTGCAAGGCACCGGCTGATCTGGGTGTGGGAATGAACATGGCTGCTCTGGTGGAGGAGTCCCTAAAGATCCTAAAGTTTTGTCAACATTGCAACGTCTCAGGATGTTTCAGGATGTTTGAGGAATTGAGGTGCCCACTGCCATTGCCATCTTTCGGAGCAGCTCCAAATGCCTTCTTCTTCTTATCAAATTCCTGACAAGTCGACCAAGGGCCATTGAAAAACACGACCTCGTGGAACGTGGCTTTCAAAAAGTCAGCCCCTCAACCAATGGAAAAAACAGGGCGACAACCACCACATCCACAGTCCTTCCGCTGATCCTGACCGGGCCACCAGGGATGCGATTCCAAGGGATGTCGATTCCAACTCTAAATGACTCTGGTACTCTTCGAGTTGCCTAAGGGGTCCCCCAGTTTATTCCCAGCACGGCAGATTGATCAGCGGAAAAAACAAGAAAGCACCTGCGATTAGCTATGCCAAAGGCAAACTGAAGCAAAGCTACTGTTGGCTTCCGACTCTCTCTCTCTCTCTCTTTTCACCCATATGCACTCAAAGTGAACAGATCCAGCACAAAAGCAGGTTTTCCAAGCGTTTTTTTGGGGTGAAAGGCTTGCTTCAGCTCAGTGTGAAGAACTCTGCGTGTGCCTTCAAATGCTTCATGATCTTGTCTCCAACAGCCTGCCGACACCGAAGCGCAGTGGTCAAGACCCAAAGGAAATCAAGCATCAGCAGTCAGACCTGTAGCATTGATACACCTATCTGAATGGTGCAGTCTTCCAATGTGTAATTATCCCCTGCTTGTGTAACATCAATATCATAGGTTTGTCCAACTGGGAAGCTTATCAAAATTGTCTGACATGGAAAGGCAATGTTAAGTTTGTAAGTCATCCAACATATTTTCAACCGTTCCCAACAAACATAGACATCACTTAACACCTGCTTTGGGTGGCCTTGTCCGTGACGTGCGTTACCCCAAGCACTTGGCACAAGGTCTGCAGTCCCACGTGTGTGACGAAGTTTCCTCAGCAGCAACTGACCCAGTGTCATACTGCAGGGTGGGATGATTAGGATCCAAGATCAAATGTTGCCGCAGTTGAATTCTTGAATGACTGGTCTGCACATTGACATGTCCAACAACAATAACTAGGTGTGAGATGAACTTCGCAAAAAAAAAAATCTCGGGACGAGTTGACTATCCAATCATACTTACACCGTTTCTTTCTAAATAAAACTCAGCTCTTCGTCTCCCTTCTTTCCAGAATGTGGGTTTGGAGGTGGAGGATGATTGTTCTGGCTGTGATATGAAATTCCCGGGTCGCACGCTTTTTTTGGGACCGTCTCCTACTGTATCTCTTCTATCAAACATCTTCAGCCACTGGTTTTCAGCCAAGCATCTGCCAAGCCCTAGGAACTGGAGCCCAAAGTTAAACTCCAGCGCCTGTGAAGGCTTTGCTTCTGGGCTTGGACATTGCCTCATCCTAACCATGGAACATTCGAAAATCCCAATTTTTGGTGACAACCAATGTCAAAGAAATATCAAATGGATGGAAGACGCACATTCCAAATCTGCAATAAAGTTTTGCAAAACCGCAAATCCCAGAAAATAACATAAACATCATTAAACACCTCTCCATCATTACGTTCTTATTCTGTGTAAAAACTTCTGGAACCCAGTTTCATACAGAACTCCCCTCGTCAGCTGCCACTGCCCGGCGGCGCCTCAGCCAAGTATTTGGTGCTATGATCGCAGATCTTGTTTCCTGAGTGCCAGCAGTCACGGATACATCGTCGACCCCATGGAAACTCAAAGGGCCCCGCAAAAGGCTGGGATTTTTAATCATGATTGGATTGAACTGCTGGCGCGACTTTCTGAGGTGTGTCTCAAAAAGCCTGTCCGTGTGGAAGACCATGATAGACACTCCAAATCGAGACTCATGGAACATATGTAATGTTCTCTCTCTTTCCATCGCCATCTCAGAAAGTTTAAGAGAAGCTCAAGGCGAACAGGTGATATAATCAATTAATATATGACTATATTAATATATATATATACGTGTGTGTGTGGGAGAGAGATAATATGTTAGTAAATTCTATAGATTTCTCCAGAATTCATGGATCCTTCATAAGTTGTTGCATCAGTCAGCATGGCTATGCTTCAGAGCTGCCCCAAAGATTCAGGGCCCTCAAATGTGGCGATGGCGAAGCCAAGGCTGAACTGATGGCCTGCCATGGATCCCATCGTAAAGTCGGCCTTGAGATACCCCGATACCAACTGAACATAGCCATGGAAAATCGCGCACTTCTAGAGAAATGAACATTCCCATAGGATCCATGTAGGGTATATTTATCTACATTTGGGTCATTTATGGGGCAAATGTTGGTAAATCTTCCATACATGGATCCTATGGGATTAATAAACTCTCTCTCTCTCTCTCTCTCGTTCAATGTGGCAAATGTTCAATGGCTAAGTTAGATTAGCAGAGGTATCCAGAGGGTATGTTGAATGTTGATTAACCAGAGTATCCAGTAATTATTGAACATACCCTCTGAGCAATACAATTATTGTTGATTGTCAAACTTTCAAGTCTTTGTCACGCACGGAGCCTCCCACCCTGAGGTTTGTGACGTCTTGTGATCCTGCCTGAACTTCGAGCCGACTCAAATTGCAACACCTGTCATCAATGGCACCAATTGACCATCAATTGACCGCCAAAAAAAAACAGCAGCTGCCAACATGCCAACACTGCAACAACCAATGCACAGAGGGACTCGGATGAATTACCATCTCACCATCACCACACTCAGTGAAGCTACTGCTGGAGATCCACTTTCGGACAAATCTAAGTTGATCACCACACATAGGCATACATAATAGTTACATATAGTTACACAAATGTTACATATAGTTACATAATTGTATATACATGTTAAAAAATGCTTTGCGCAGTAAAGACAAATCCAAGGCAAAACATGTTCAACAACCGATCATCTTTGCAGCTGAGATCTTTTGCCTGAAAGACAGCATTTCCAAGGGGCTGGTCTTGTCCAGAAAAGCCTTAGAGCTGTCGATGCGGATCAGAGGAAAAGAAGGTGAATTCAGCCCTGTTTTTTTTTGGGGGTGAAACATCAGATTCCTGAAGTGTTCTCTGATTTTCCTCAGAATCAGAAATTCCGGGACTGGGCAGCCAAGAGGCAGCAAATGAAGAGCCAATGTCATCAGTGCATTCCGGCGGTTGGAGAGGAGGAAGAAGCCTTGGCGACACAAACTCAATCCTCCTGGTCATCAAATGTGAAGGGAAATATCCAGGTCTAACGGTCTAACCAACAAAATCGCCGGCACAGGCCTTCCATTACCATAATGTTTTATCCAAATCAAAGGTTCAAGTTCAAGATGGTGAAAACACGCACACACACACATACATATTATATATATAATGCATATGCAATATATATATATATATGCAATAATTCATATGTATGTATAACGTATATGATGTATAACAATATTTGTTCGACCAGAAATTATATGATGCCATGCATAACCATGTATAATGGATTATATAATTATACAGTAATTAGTGATAATATGTGATAATGGTATACCTACCACCCAGCAAGGCATAGTCCCAGCTGCCTTTCTTCTGTGGATGCCTCTTGTCTCGGCAGGCCCTGCAACACCTCCTTCGAGGACAAACAGCCACAGCAGGCCCCGGTGTCCTTTGGAGCCTGTTAAGTGGGGCATCCAAACGTCCAACCTCTGTGAGATTCCCTACAAAATTGTAGGATAATCATGAATCATGGAGATAAGCATTGATTCAATAGGCCTGATGCCTGATGATTTTCAAAAAATATTCTACAAGTATCTCAAAGTATATCTCATTCATGTCTGAGTTGCATTGTTGCATCAAAGTCTGGTAGAATGTCCTGTTGTACACTCAGTGTAATTAAACCCCACACGAAGCAACCACGGAAGGGGAAGATGCTCCCTGGATCTTGACTTTGCATGACTTTGCCAGTGAAGATTTATTTGGGGTTTCCTAAAAAGGGGCTACCCCAAGAAATCATCCCTAATTTTTATAGGATTTTCCATTCTAAGCCATCCCCAGCACCATCCAACTCTTGGGGCCCATCCCCTGCGCGGTTCCTGCAATTTGACCAGGGGAACGAGGCCATCCCCAGCACCGTGGTCAGAATCCAGAATATGGAAGATGGGCTCACAGTCCTCGCTTCTCTGACCCCAGACTGGTCTGGTCCCAGACATCTTAAGTTAGTCGCTTGCTGTTTTTATCCATCGAAAAACTATGGGAAAACCCATGGGAAAACCGGGTGAAAAGCCAAACATATAATTTTGGATTGATGGGTGAAAACCCATGGTGTCCGATCGCAATCTCCATTAAACCATAATGGATAATTAACGGATACAGGTTGATGCTGGTTGATGCTATTTGATGTCAGATGATGCTCATGGGTGCTTACATCTCTCACACATTCACTAGCCGAGAGTCCAAGACATCCATGTGAAATGTGTCGTAGAAGATGGAAATCCAGGTTTGTAAATCCATTGGCCAGCGTACAGCTGACGTGGCCCGACCTGGCACCACTTTTTCGGCCAACCTTAGAGGGCGCTTGATCAGGTGGCCAGTCGGCCAGGGCTGGCCTCGCTTTTGATTCTGGCCGGACATATGGCGGCCATATTGAAAAAACGCCGCAACTTTGACTTAAAGGCTGGTCAAATGTTGAGTATCATCAGATGGATTTTTTTTTGGGTGTGTAAATGGATAAATGGATTCACTTATATACTCCAAGACCTTCCTATCACTAGCTGTCACTAGCCTCAAAAGCCATCTCTTTCACCCCACGACCTATGGATAAGTCATGATAAGTCTGGGTTTTAAGTTGTAGATTTGGGTTGCCCCTGGGAGATCTGCCCCAAACTATGGCGAGTTGCTGCTGGACCGCTTCAGCAATGGTACCTCCTGTGGCAGCCAGGTTGACTCTTCAGTTCATCTTGCAGTGTGGACCGGCTCTAAAGTCCAAACATGTTCCAACCCTCGAAAAGGATATGGAGACCCGAAGGCCCTTGAGCCTTAGATCCTTGGTCCCAACATGTTGTTCCCATTTTGTTACCAGGGTTTTCCGCATGGCTCCTTGAAGCATTTCCAACTCATCACGGAAGGTCAGAAGATATCTCTGACTCTTCCTTTGTTCGAGCTTTCGTTCTGCCTGAAGTGGCATCGAAGCATGGAAACACGACATGCACCGCTCCTGCTGAAGAACATGGGCAAAACATGGCAAAACTATGTGCTAAAAACATCTAAAAACTGGTGTCCTGAACTTGAGCCTGCACAGCTCGCTAATCCCCATTGCTCTACTTACATCTACTTTCCGCTCATGCCGAACATCCATCTCTGTATTCCTGTTCCTTCCACTTGCCACTTGTCAGCAGTTGCAGGTTGCCAACCAAGCCCCTTCTTAGAAATCCAGAATCAAAAAACAACAATCGTCCCAGCTTTCAGCAGCCTCATCGATCTCAGACCAATGATGGGCATCTTTGATGCTGCTCTTGGAGCTGTCTTCCATGGGAAGCTCCACACGGTTCCACTCCACGTGCAGCGTCTGCACCTTAGCCCGGGTTGATCCAGAATGCACTTCCAATGTGTCAACAATGATTAAATTCATTCAAGTACCCCATGAAAGTCACCAGCTTGATTCGGAAGAACATGCTGATTCTCAGTTTTACACCTCCAAATTCAACATACATGGAAGCGAAAGTTTGAAAGCCAAATAATATCAACTTATACATATATCTAGCTTTCAAATCCAACCCCAATTTTCTTAGTGGCTTCTATTGGTTCCATCTTTTACGGTAATCCAACAAAGTCATGGAAGCTGTGGCCCATTTGGTCCGATTTTTCGCATCCAGTTACCTCTAGACAAAAGGTGGGACAAGATATGACAAGATTGTGGTTTTCCAGTTCGCACACGGTCAATTTACCGGGGTATCGGTATCATATCTCATCATAAATTCGTTCTATATATATAAATTCCATTCATATCCCCAGCAATATTCCATGAACCCATATTCTATTAACCCCCCTGTTGTTTAAGGGTTTCACCATCATTAACCCATAGGTTAAATCCACCCAACGTTTGGGCCAAGGCGTCCGAGGAGTCGGCGCCCAAGGCCTGCCGCAGCAAGGTCAACAGCTCCACATCCAGGGCGCAAGCGCTGAGGCGAAGGGAGGAGAGGTGCCTCAGAAGGCGAAGGGTGGATTTCACACCGATATTCGTTGGAATCATGGTTGGAATCTTGGCGAACTAATTTTTGTGGGTTATTGGATAATTTGCATATTCATGGATATTCATGGATATTCATGGATATTCACCAAAGTTGATGATTTCAATGATTTTACCAAGAACAGTTAGGATCTGCATGGATTTTTGACTGATTTATTTGTTGGTGGATTTGAATTATTTAAGCAACAAAAAAGCGGGATTTTACCAAAAAAGGCTGGGATTTCCTGATGATCCCTGGGTTGAAGTGATTTAACGAACACAACATGGTGAATTTACATGAATTTACCGTATTTTACCTAGAAAAGTTGGGATCAACATCTCTTGACGATAGCAACCTCAGCAACACACAATCATTTCCAGGATGGTAGGATGTTTCCCCTATGAGTTCCAGCTGTCCAATCTTCTATCTACTTAGGGCCTTTATACGGCCTTTATATAGGGGTTGCTAAACAAATTGAGATTTACTGATGATCACTGGATCGATTTCACGGAACTTTTAATGGGAAACCTGTTGCCATGTCTCAGAGTGGTTGTCATGGTGGGGTATGGTCACATCATGTTCACCCAACTTGCACCCCCTCATCACATGCCAGAACACCCCACCTCTCTACTTGAGAAGGTCCACGTACGCAAATGTATGTCCAGGACTTGTGACCCCCAAATCCACCAAAATCAATAAATTCAAACCATAGGACCATAATGCTGGTTCTTTTGCAAGCAACCCTTCCCTGGACATCACTAGTCATCACTGCTTCAAAACCCAGGCGCAAGGCGTATGGTAAAACCACTTGCAGCATGAGCATCGACGCACGATCCAACAAGCAGCTCTGCAAAGTCAACTCTTTGGGTGGCGGCAGGCCCTGCGACAGGAGGTCAATTTTGGTCGGCCGGGAGCTGGTGATGGGTGTAGCATCGAGGATAAAAAGTGATCACTGGTGACCACTGGTCTTTGCATCTTCTCCGTGCTTCGTGGGCGTTTGGGTTGTGTGCAAAAATATCGTTTACGGAAGCTACACACGCATGGCGTCTATCCAAAAAAAAACAATGCCTGTGGCCTGGCCTGCACCATCATGATACCTTTTTGAACAATCAAGTCCCTTTGGCAAAAACCACCCATCTCACCCCAAATGTGTCTGTCTGAAGATTGCCATATATCAAAAGAGGGGAAAATCATGATAAACACAAACACACATATTATACCAATTAATAAGTATCTAATAGTATTTAGACATATTTAGACCACTTTTCTTTTTTTGGGGGTAACCTTTAAATTTGCAGGTCCCAAACCCAGTCCTTGGACTCGGGCATCAACTCATGATGACCCACTAGGCTCAGTCGATGGCACAGCAACGCGTAATCTTCGCGCAGGTGACCGCTGCCACGAAAGGCCTGGAAGCGAGGAATGACCAGTGCAGCAACATACAACCTATCAAAGGCATCAAAGGATCCAACAGGTATGGGAAGATGTTGAATTTTCACCCGTTGAGGATAGTTTATAACTTTATTGTGGCATGTATATAGGAGGCAAGAATAAACGGTGGGATGCTTTGGGGGTTCAAAAAACTTCCACCTAAAAATGCTCAAAACAATTTGAAGACTGTCAGGATCCTCACGTCACGTGCCTGAACGACTTCAGTATCCAAACGCTCTACGTGGTTGTTAATGCCATAGACCCATGCCTTCCTTTCTTTTGGCTCCTGGCGCGGCTGGGGTGGCAACACCTACCATAGCTATCTATCAAGAGTTGCTTGCTGACAAACCTGAAGGACAAAATAAATGTGAAGAGATACGTCAGAGATGGTCAGACATCATGGAACATCGCGGAACAGCTGCAACACAGGAGTTTCTTAGGCCAGAAGTGTGGTGGTGATTTTTGGGAATGTCCATGCGTTCGGTGCATGAACTGATGCGCCGAGATCAGGTTCTGATCCTTGAATTTTGCAACTCCCTGCAGTCTCCTCTTCCTGCTCTTCAAGAGCTTCTGTGGGAGCTGGTGGTTCGTCTTCCTGCGGCCAAGAGCCAGGGGAACAACGCTTGCAACCACTGACTAAACCCATTCATGCGGGGACATGTTCATGTTGAAGTCTCACCTCCGTAAATAATTGCCACAATCATCAACATCGATCATGAAACTCAATTCTTATCATTCTTATCCTAGAACGAATTCTTCAGTGTGTCGAGTTCTTCCCTTCAGTCCTTAGCCTTGCCTCCTTTCTTCGGCATGGCTTGAGCCGAGAACTGCGAAACTTGCATCGGTGAAAAATCCTCATGTCGAAAGCACCCCAAACACCTGAACTCCCGCACCATGCTGAACCCATGAGGGAAGAGAAACTGCAGGAACTGAGGATGGATCTCATCTAGGTTTTCAATGGTTTTCACATGCCAAATGCCCAGCCAGAAGGGGGGCACCAACAACAACCCCTGCAGACTCCGCCTTGTGGCTCCTTGGAAAAAGCCTCCAAAAAACACAGCCGCGAAGAAGAGACAACCGCAACGTGCTTGGGCAATTGCATGCAAGAGCACAAGGCAAGCGCTTCCAACGCAACCACGATTAAAAAAAAAAACTGCACGCGTACATGTTGCCATGTTTGACGTGTGGGGGGTTGGGGTGGGGCGGGGGTGTAATAACGTTCCTTGAGACATTCTTTTCTTTAATGGCAATTTCATTTTGTTGTTGTCTTTTTGATATACTAATGGGGAAGATGCTTAAATCATTTAAGATACAACATTGTAGGGTTGAAACCCATGCAATTTGAGGGGGACAAACCTGAACAGGTTCTTGAACAATTAGCCTGTTCGAACATTAATTCGTGGATTGCGACCCAGCGTAAGATGGAAAACAATAGCGTGTGCCCAACTGCGCTGACCAAGACAACACCTCAAGATGCCTCAAGTGAAGTAGTTTTTTTGGATGCCACAAAAGGGACCGCAAAGATGATAGCATGCAACTTTAAAACTACATGTTCATTTTGAATGGCCTGCGTGGATATTTTATCACTTCACCATTGATCAAAGGGCATCAAAGTCAACATGATGATGCACGAAATCATACGGCCATCATCGGCCATCTATGAGCGCCGGACCATGTAGTTTTCTGAAGGCATTCATTCCGCCAATTCAAGTAATTTAAGCCTTCTGTAGACGGAAGACACTGAATTAAAAAGTGGCTGAGGTTCCAGGTGGAAATAAAACTGGCCCGCTTTCACAAGACACTAGCCACTACCGGCATCAAAAGCAGAAAACCCTCAAAATTATGTATTCAAAACTGGCAATGTTCCATCAATAATTAGATTAAGTCACTCTTTGGAGGATATGCACGCCGACACCACGAGTGGCTGCATCATCAAAAAGCAAATGACATTCATGCGAAATAGCCTCATACTGCAAACACGGCTGAGACTCGATGAGTCGATGGGCGACATGTGCCAGGTCAGACATTAATCAGTTGACACTTCCTTTAAAGGGATTGTCTCGAACAAGTCGCAGCAACACCGAAGCCATGCTCACTCGACAACTAGCAGGGGATCCGCAGGTCTTCAAATTTAATGATCAAACCAACAAGCTGAAGCACAGCACCACTTCAAGCCGTACCTCCTCTGACAAGTCTGGCCAGCCGAGCCCGGACCTACATTGCTGTCTCCAGCCGAGCCCGGCTCATGGGAAGGTCTTGGTGGCTTATTTGTAGGATTCGTCCGAACTTGGATGGACATCACCAAGATTCACCCAGTATATTGGAAAGTCATGAGAGTGTGATCTCCACAGTGGTTGAATCAACAAACTGCTCTGTACCAAACGGTTTTTTTGGAACACATAGACGTTGATAGCCCAACCAACCGCCAACCACAACCATGTCAGCAAAGAAAAGCGCAGCGGTATACATCACCCCGGGTCTTGCCTGCTGCTTGTTCTGCAGGACCACATGGCGGCAAATAAGGGTTCTCTGTGTTGATGATTGCTTCAAAAAAATGTGGTGTCTGACAGGCCATAGCTGATTTCAGCGCACCGAAACGAACATGTGGCGTTTTGCTGTTGAACCATCTTCTTTGTCCCACATGTACATCTCACACAAGTATACCAGTCTGTGCATTTAGTTGACCAAATCCTTGCTGCCATGAGTTTGCAAGAGTTTGGATCGAGTTTCAATTTCATTTGAGAGATCTGACGTCGGATCAAACATCTGCCAAATACAGGCAACAACCACTAGCAAGAAGTTTAGTGAAATCTACCCTGAACATCAACCACCCCTGGAAATATATCACATGCTCAAATCCATTCAAATCCCATAATGGTGCCCTGGGCCGCCAACAGATTGGAAGCAGCTTTGCTGCCCCACCAAAGCCGTCTGCTTTTTCCCACTGGAATGCGCTTTCAAATGTCTCGATCTGAGGGTGAATATGCCTTGAGCCATTTCACAGGGTGAAACATGATATGGATATGACATATGGGTCATGGATTTATGGGTCAATAGAGACTCTCATTCAGCTTATGGTTTCGGCACCAGGTGAGTCCAACGGTGGTGATGTCGCAGCAAGCGTCTCCATCATTTTGCGAGTCTTCTTACCTTTCACTGCTTAGTGGGGAGAGAAGAAACATTGTTTAGAAACATGCTACGAGTATCTTTTCAGTGCCCAAGGTTTGAGATAGGTTTTCAACATGGGCGAGTAAGCAATCTAGAAACAAACAGACTTACATAAAAACATATACCACATATATATATATATATATATATACTATTTGTGTGTATACGTGTATATGTCATGTATGTTTTATATATTTGCATTAATGCTTATATGATGATTCGCTTTAAACATACACAACATATGTGGGTCCAAGCTGCACTCCCTCATGAGTTTCGAATTCTCATGCTGCAACACCACGATGTCCAGGGCCCTGGCCGTCCCTTTGAGTTGCATGATGCCTCGGCAGAACTCTGAGATCGTGATCAGCCCATCATCTCCCGCGAGGATGTCGAAGAGGGGGCCACAATCACGGACAGTGATCCTGGGTGATTCGTATTGGGGATATCACGGCATATCATGTGTACAAAGTCATGTATTGTCTACATGTCATATGACGCCCTTTGCTTAATATATCATATAGTTACACGCTTATGTATGCTTATGTAGATAAAATATAAAGATATAGATTGGCAATAGTAAAAGAAAACAAAACATCTGTTCAGGCGATGGTTGAGATACACTTGATTCAGGTTCAATTGTTGTCCTGGACCTCCAGTTGTCTTGCTTGATTCACATCTCCCTTTGCTGATCGACATAAAGGTGGCTCAAGACTGGCAAGCCATGCCCATGTTGTGCCGGTCACTAGTTCACAATATTTCTAGGTTTTCCATGGTTTTCCTTGGTTCTTCTCAAACATATCCACAGAGTCCTGTTGATTAGGCCATATTTGTCCTGACTTCATATCCCAATTGGTGCCTTGTCTGTGCTGATGGCGAATGTTCCACCAGTTGCCGGGGGATTTCGGACATCCTCTGGCCCATACCGCCAACACAACATCCGCTGGATCACTTCACAACGGATCTTGATTCACATCCCCAGTTCTTGGATGGTTTGAAATCCATTGAAATCCCTTATCTTTCAACCAAATCTTCCAATCGGCGCCTCTTGTCGGTCTGCTTTCCCATGTTTTTGTTGATCAAATCCCCAGCCAGTTATCCCCCCATCTCTGTGGGATCATGGCCATATGTTGACCGATATGAGTACTGTACATATGATTAGCGTGTGGATACAACTCTCATATCACCATATATAACCATATCTTACCATATCTTACCATATCTTACCATATCTATCATTACCTTTCTGTCAGTGTGACACTTCTGTGAAGGTCCCCACCGGGTATCAATTTCCTCGGATGGCCATGAGGTGGCCCCCGAGGCCCTTGTCATTCACACCCATGTGGACAAATCCATGGTATCATCCATTTGATGCATCAAACCATTTATTAAAAACAGATTGTACCATGTTAAACTATCACATCCCGTATTTGAATGTATTTGACTGGTTTGCTTGTTTAATTTTGTTTATACATAATATATATATAATATATATATATATATATTTATATATATATCTCTCTCTCTCACATCATTCTTCGTAACTTTCTGATCATCAACCCCAACCATATGACATATGTTGGGATCTCAATCAATTTTGGGATAGTGCAATTACCCTTCTTTTAATTCAACATACCAATGGAAAAATCCCATCTTATAGATGATTTACCACCAAAAATGTTGACTTGCCATGGCAAACTGTCGGAAATTCCCAGAATTTCTATCCCACCATCCATCCCATCCATCCCATCCATCCCATCCATCCCATCCATCCCATCCATCCCATCCATCCCATCCATCCCATCCATCCCATCATCCAACCCACCGTCTCCCCCGCATAGCAAGGCTCTCCAGGTACGCCAGGTATTGCTCCACGCTGGGCAGCTTCATGGCCTGCACGAACTCCTCTGCTGTTAGATGCCCATCCGAGTCATCGTCCACCAACCGAAACAGCTCCTGCACCAGGCCAAAGATGGCCAAAGGCATCTACGCTTGAAACAAACCCTTGAGATTTACGGTTCAAAATGGATCAACATAGGTGTTTTATATGATTTTATGGGATATGTCTGTAATTGAGGACACTTTTGAGGTGAAAGCCTGGTGCTTTACCATACAAAATCGGGTGTTCTGGAAGATCCAAGTCTGGGATGAAATGCATGTCCGAACATGGGTATTGGATGGTGTTGGTATGTTGTAATTACAGGTTATCAGCAACAATAATTCAATAGATACTCGTGATGCATTGCATTGCATTGCATTGATTCAATATATGATTTTCACACAATTTCATATTTCAATCCGTCTGGAAGATTTGATGACTCAGTCCCAACTTTGTTTCTTGTTTTTACCCAGCGCCTCCAACTTCTTTTGGTACTGCAAGGCAAAACGCCGGGAGTCTTCAATCACCATCTCCGCATCATTCGCCGCAGTTGATAATGTTTCTTTCAAAAACAGGGCCGTCACAATTCGCAGTGTGGCAAAGACCACTAAAGTGACCTGTGGTGAGGAAACAAGATCTGCTGGGTCCAAGCTGACAGTGCAAATTAAGGGAAAAAAAAGTCAAAATCAAATACAATTGCAAAAAAGTGGCTAAGGCATTAGTAAATAACATAAAAATTATATAAAATTATATTGAAATATATGATAACACTGAATTGTTATCATGCGTTTGGCTTGTCAATAGTCTTGAAAAGTATCAGAATTCAATGGAAACCGAAAAATGATGAATAGTGGATCCGCGACATAAAGCAGGAAGGGAATAGCATACCACGCACTGACCTTCTCGAGCACAGGTCGTACCAACAAAGGCCAGCCACCTGAATATGTAATTTCAAAAAACGTGTACATGGACCTGCTGAAGTTGCCATACCAATTGTTCATCAGCAACCGGTCCTCCAAAACATTCCAAAACCATAGGGCCAAGAGTGAAAGAAGGACTTTGAAACATAGCTGAACTTTGAAACGAGCCCCCGTGTCTACATTTCATTTGTATATAAACAAATCATCAGCAAAATATGTTTAGTATGATTTAGTGATTTTAGATTATTTCAGTGCGCTTGTGATCTCATGCATATGACCCATGTACATGTGTGCTACATGTGACCCCATACGTCAATCACTGCTGCACTGCTCATGGAATAAGAACTGGACCCATCTCCTCATAATTCTCTTGAGGGCTCTGAATGTACAGCTGCATAGTTTGGCTCAACATCAGGGCAAAGATCAGCTTCAGAAACAACAGCAGCACCAAAGACCAGAATAGGGCGCCGATACTCGCGATGCATGTGGCCACTAAGTGTCGCAACTGTCGCAACATGGACAAGGTCTTGACAACTCGGAGGGTTCGAAAGACCCGAGTGAGTTTGATGAGCCGGATCTGATTGGTATTGAGCTCTGGAGTGGCACCAGAATCTAAGAAAGGAAGCACCAGGAGTTCTGAAAAATTGAGCAACACTAGAAAGGCATCAAAGACATTCATGTACATGAGGCCCCTCTTAGGATCATAGTACCATTCCCTTCGCAGAACAGCAATTCGCACGACGAGATCTACCAAATAGATTCCGAAAAAGATGTACTCTGTGATGTCGAAAAACTCCTGCGAGAAGAAAGTATCCGACGACTCGATGAGGCCCAAACTGACGTCTGTGGATATTCCAACCCATTGAGAGTGGATGATCATCAGCACCACATTCGCCAAAACCACGCAGCCAATGGGGAGGTCCAGTTTTTCTTTCACGAAAGCTTTCAGCGGAGGATCTTTGATCCATTTCTCACTCATGACCTGAGCCCCCAAAGTTGCCAAGGTCTTCTTGGTGGGCTTCACCGTTCTGGGTGGCTCCACTGATGGATCGTCCGATTGTTGGTGAGACACCGACGTCTCGGGTTGCGAGAACTTGGAATCTCCCCCAAAAAGAAAGGCCACCTGCCGTGGTTGCACAGACTGCACCGCAGACTGCACCGCAGGCGCAGGCGCAGCTTCCAGCAGCCCGCGGATCAGCTGCTCCTGCTGAGCAAACTTGGCATCCAAGGCTGCCAGGAAGAACTCCTCCTGCAGCGGCCGGCCAGGTCCACATTCGCTGCCAGGCACCGGCATTTTTACCCCAAAATGTGGCACTTTACAATGCCAAGGGCGGCCAAGGGCACGGAGAGTGGACAATTTTGCTACAAAAATGAAGGTTGGGGTGGTTTGGACATCAAAGAGCTGCCAAGAGCCAGAGTTTTTGGAAGGGTATGAACGTGGGACAGAAACTTCTGCAATGCAAGCAATTTCGATACAGGGGCTTCTGATGTTGGTAACGCTCAAGCATTGCCAATGCTTCGATTTCAATCCCTGCTTTTCTATAATGACGTTTTTTCATGAAGAGAACAAAATCTTTCTCATAAATGTTCTTTGGCGTGTCCTGTTTCCCCTATATAGCTTTGCCATCTATCCCACCTACTTATTCCGCATTTCTGCCCAAAGATGTGTAACACCTCAAACCTGAAATTCAGTCAGCGAAACCCATGGAAAAATATATGTCCAAACAATTGGATTCTGGATGTATATGATGTATTTAATTTCCCCCGTTTCTCAGCGAAGTAAACTGATCATCCATTTGCCACCGCCGCACCGCTGTTTTTCTTCATTTTCCTTCGATGTTTGTCGTGTCAGCCTCACCTTAGGCGAGACTGGCTAACAACCCGCGCTGAGAGGAGAGGACCGAGCCTCGAGCCTGCAGAGCCGCGTGGGCCCGTGAAGCCCTTTCCCGCGCCCGCAGATCAAAACCCCTCACGATTTGCAGAACTTCGCCGATATCATGTTGCAACTTAGTGTTTTCATGCTGCAGAACCTCAGGATGACATAGATTGCTTTGAGATATAGAAATATGTTGGGAAATGAGAATCCAGCGGCCAACAAAACATAATGAACCCAAAACAACAAGGTACACTTGTTCCAAGAAACGACGATGTCCAAAGCACGTGCTTGGCCCTTGATTTGCATCAGGCCCTTGCAGAATTCCTAGTTCACTGTTTCAACTAGTTTCAACCCATGAAAAAATGCACTTGTGACACCTAGTCAGCATTTGGGATTATCCTAAAAAAATGGAAGCAAAAAAAAAATAACAATTCTGGCTGAAACCCAGCCAAGGCTTCTGTGATGGTGATTTGCCCATCGCCCTGGGCCAAAATCTCAAAGAGCGGCCCGCAATCACGGACCGTCACTTCCTGGGACAGCTGGACGGAACCAGCCACTGATTCAGGATACAGATGCAAATTGGAAAGGGGTGGGCCGCCAAACTGGTTGGTTCTTAACATCTCTTAGTTTTCAAGGTTTTGCTTACTGGGTGTGTGCGCGTGTGTGTGTGTTAGATGAAACGGTTGAAATAATGTTTGAAAGGTATGTTTCTGTTTTGTTTCATTAGTTATATGGTCGCATGTTCTTTCATGCTTTTGCATACTCAAACAACCCTCAAAACACTGCCAACTCGCACTTTTCATGTGTTAGAGCTTGTTGCAACCCCTCAGTATGCATATGTTCCCCCATTGGTTTATGCCTATGTGATATTTTTTGTAATATAGAATGGAATGTCACGCAATATCAATTTATTATGCTCATGAATAACATCATAATGACGACCAGTGAAAACCAATTCCCGGTTTCAGACTCATCGCAAATTGAATCATCCATACATGGATTGGTCTAAGGGGATCCCCTTGTTTTATGTATATTACAACTATATTACAATCAGCATATTACTTTATAATCCCGTTTAATCACATTATATGATATATTGCAATCACACACATTCCCATTCAAACAAAACATGTTCCATGAAAACCAAAAAACAACCAGTTGTATATTCCCAACAAACAACTTGAGGCCGGGGGTGGATGACGAAAGCTAGCGGGGTAGGAGAAAGAAGGAAGGGAAGAGGTGAGTTGCGGAGGGACTGTCATCAGCGTGTCGCGGCATTGTTCGTCCCAACGAGGATGCA
>Ga0126342_10001121_pt1 | contig 35730 bp, 30 predicted proteins | sample Cyp1metagenome_FD_92528 | JGI IMG/M metagenome (GOLD analysis project Ga0126342, IMG submission 92528) | Coral microbial communities from Lord Howe Island, Old Settlement Bay, Australia - Cyphastrea 1 metagenome | ecosystem: Host-associated > Invertebrates > Cnidaria > Coral ...
ACTCTACACTCTACACTCCACACTCTACACACCACACTCCCCACTTCACACTTTACACTCCACACTCCACACTCAACACTTTACACTTTACACTTTACACTCCACACTCCACACTTTACACTTTTCACTCCACACTTTACACTTTACACTCCACACTTTACACTTTACACTCTACACTCTACACTCCACACTCTACACACGACACTCTCCATTTTACACTTCACACTCCACACTTTACACTCCACACTTTACACTCCACACTACACTTTACACTCAACACTCCACACTTTGCATTCCACCGTGTTTCGCATTCCACAGCCTACAGTGCACTGGTACGGTAACAGGGGAAACAAAAGTGTTCTACGTGACTGCATTCGGGTTCGTGGGCTGCATCTTGTTGGGTGGATTAGATCTGGTTAACATCGGCACTATATGGGAAATATATGGGAAAGACATGGGTAAAGAGATGATTATATCAGGATAATTTTTGGTTGTTTTTTTGGAAAAAACATCTATGAAGAGATATAAAGCTTTGGGTATATGGTTTATAGATGCCCCAGGTGATGAAACATACCCAGGTGAGGCTGACTAAGTTCTGGGATCAAGCCAGGATCAGGATCTAAGCAAAAAAACTGGGGAGATCCAGAACAAATATTGATCATTCAGGATGTTTTCTGGGGATCATTCAGGATCTATGATCGAAAATGGATTTACCCAGAAAATATTGAGATTAATCAACTTCGTGATGGTTAGGATGTGTGGAATGTGAGTACCAACACGAGCGAGCACAGCAAAGAAAGATGGGAAAATATTAATGAACAAAAAACCAATGTAGCGCCTAGTTCCTGTTGATATTAGCTGATAATATACAAAAACTGAGACTGCAGCCGCACAATATGCGACACCAGCATTGAGTATACAGTCAATGATTTTCTTGATTTTCCCCACATGTTTCCCACATTTTCCAGTGGATTTCCCCCAACTTCACCCCCCAACCCCCAACTTCCAGGCTCTCCTGCGCCTTCAGCCTTTGCTCGTCGCCCTACGGCGGCTCCGCCGCCGTGGAGGCGCTCTGCGTGGCGGTGTCCAACCTGAGCAGTGCACTGGCGACCTCGAGGGCGGAGCAGTGCTATCAGCGGCTCAAGGAGAACCTTGAGATTTAGATGATGGGATGATGAGATTTACCTGGGATTATGGTGATGACAATTTCCAATTAGTGAGTATATTTATAGTGGGATTTTCAATTGCAATGTTTGAGTACTGTTGATTTTCGGAATGAATTCTAGGGAAAACTACGTTTTTTTTTGGAAAGTATACGAAACTATATTTTTATCAGTGTTGATCCTGTCAACAACCGACTCGGAGAATTAATGTGATTACAATTGTAGAGCCCAGAACCATGAAATTTAGCTGATGGGATGATGGGATTTACCTGGGATTGCTGTGTTTGTTTTTTTCGCCTTTATGGTTAGTAAGTATATAGTGGAATTTTCAACTGCCATGTTTTATTAGTGTTGATTGGGGATTGAATTCTAGTGGAAATTAGTAAAAACCACGTGGGAAATCCGAGCGAATTGGAAAGTATATCTGTTTTTTGGTAAACACTCAAATAATTTTCGAAATTTAACATTGAACCCCACTTAAAAACAATATTCAATACCAAAATCAGCAAGCCCATTTTGAGGTTTCATATTAAGTATAGGGTGTGTAGAACCATTTTTAAGCCGTAGAAACTGGGTTTTTGTTCAGGAAGTTCAAGTCATATGAATACCATCAAAAATGAGGAGATACAATTGATCAATTATTAGAAGTTGAAACCCAACCAGCCTATACCCTATACGCTCTTGGATTAAACTACTTAATCCATCCCCATCCATCCCCACTATTTGTTGAATTGCCATGGTAAAATCCCATGGGAATTCAGTTGATTTACCATCGGTTTACCATGGATTTTCCAAAACCAGGAGCTGATCTTGGGCAACAGCCGGCTGACTGAGACCTCCCGTGAGAGACTAGCCAAGTCCGCCTTGGGACCTTTGTTGCTTCAGCAGAAGGGATGTGTCTCGTATATATATATAGTTTAAAAGAAGACATGGAGGAGCTTAGGTGCTGATGGATTGAAATTACTGGAACTTGGATTTTCTTAGATGAATTTTAATGGTTTGATTAGATACATGTATGACAACAACTTGTGTTGATAAATTGTGTTGATAAATTGTGCAATTCCGCCGTTTGTTAGTTAGATTCCTCTTTTTCTTCCTGGACATTCCAAATCCTAGGAAATTCGCGGGATTCTAGGAAGTGACCCCCTTTTTTTGCGCAACACCATGTCAAATTGATCAAAACTCCTTATTTGACTCAATTTCCTTGAAATTCATCCAAAACCACTGAGTTGTGGATGTCGCAAGCTACAAGGTTTCTGCATGACATGTGGTTTTATTTTCAGTTTTTGACGTTCAAAAACGTCAAGAATTACCCGCAAAACTCCCGCAAAAAAGTGTAACACTCCAGCAAAAAACCTCAAACTCCCGCAAATCCCGAAAAGACATACAATCAATTTTCCAGAACCCACCTGATCACATCATTGACTGCAAACCGTATGACAAATGCAAGGTCACTGAGAAATACGTTGCAACTCCTGGAATTCTGAACTTTATTAGAAAGCAAGAACTGCTAGATGTTTTTTTTTTTTTTTTTCGGAAAAGGATGTTCCAGGTTGCTTGAATTTGCATTGTGAAACGCTTGCTCATCAAGTGGGCATCATCGCCAATTAAAATAGAAACATTCATACTCACAAAAAACATTGGTTAGTTGTTTCAATCAGTGTTTATGTTCAGCCATACATGTGTATATATATATACATATCATATATTCTATATGTTGTGTTCACGTGACTCAGCCAGCAATCAGAAAGCTTCCACCAAACAAAGAAAACCATGGGATGCATTTCTATAATGTAGTTGGTACAATGCTAAAAAGTCCCCTTAAGTTTACCATCAATGGGTGGTAATCAATATAAATCAATCATAATCAAAATTCTGGGTTGATTATTATCTGGTTGGTGGTTTGGAGTTGTTTTTGGTTTTCCATATATTGGGAATTTCATCATCCCAACTGACTTTCACTCCATCATTTTTCAGAGGGGTAGGTTGAAACCACCAACCAGTTAACCACAATCATCAGTTTTCAGAGGGGTTAATAACCATCATTAACCATAATCATCATTGGGGAAAACCATATATAACCATATATAACCCACCATTACTGGCATTGTTTTACCTGATTGAACCAGCTAACTTCGCGTTACCGTTGCTCCCCTTCCGAGGTTATCCCAGTTGGAAGAGTCCGTGCAGCTGAAGGCCCTGGATGCCATGCTGGAGCCCCTGCGTGCCATGGGTGGAAATCATGGGGTTCATGAGTCCTTCCAGCCAATATGTTCTAAATGTTCCTGGAAATCCGGGTGCAACTATGGATATCTATGGATCTATGTAAGTAAGTGATATGTCCATCATTTCTTGGTCATTTTGGTCCATTTTTGGAGCTATTCAATATCAGGATACATCAGGAGAGTAATAAAATGTACTAAACCTGCTCCCGATGCTTGTTCGTATTGGATTCATGGGTACATGTTTTGACAAAGAAAAACATATGGGTTAAAACAACAAATCTGCTGTAGGTGAACGTTGATCCCCCCCGATGCTGATGGTTCCTGGTCGATGTCGACGCCCTAACTTCGGAACAATCCAACCATGTTTTTTTGTGGTTGAAAAGCCACCAAGCAGGGAATCTAGCGACTTGATTCCGTCATCCCCCCGTACTTGTGATACTGAACTTCTAGTCCCCCTTTTTGCTTCTCCCCATGTTTGTTGTTTATCTCCCCATATTCCATCTATTTTGAATTTTGCACCAGAAGTACAACCGTTGTCAAACAAGTACCACAATTGTCTTCAAAGTTAAAGCCATCGAAGACTACTTAGATGGGCCATGGAGTTAGTTAAATAGTTAGTAAATGGATTATAATTGGGATATACGGGGTTATATCCCCAGTTACTAACCATTTAGCTAATCCCATGGCCCATCTAAGTACCACAATTGTCTTCAAAGTTAAAGCCATATGATCCAAATCCCATCTGTTCTTGTTTTCTTACCTGCTTGTGGCTTCTCTCCCGAGAGTGGTGCCCAGGTATAAGTTGGTACTTAGATGGGCCATGGGATTAGCGATTCATGGTTAGTAACTGGGGATTTGTTACCCCCAAAAAAATCCCAATGAAATAATCCATTTACTAACTAGTTTTCCCTAACTCCATGGCCCATCTAAGTAATAGTTATTGGAGTTTTCGCAACCACCCCATTGCGCCATTTTCCATTACTCCCACAATGTGAGGCCCCCCAGTTATAAGTTGGTTTAGATTCGCCCCAGTAACTATACTTATAAGTACCATAAACCACAGTTATTGGAGTTATATAAGTACCATGAACCACAGTTATTGGAGTTATGTGCACCAACTTAGATATCCAACGGGGGCCTCACATTGCAGGTACCATGGCTCCCCCGCAGTTCGACGCCAGCAGCTTGCCGCAGCGCGTGGTGCATTGGCGCCTGCTCTTCGCCGTTTTAGCCTCCGTGGAGCCGCAACGCAGCGAGCTGCGACTGGGAGAAAGCAAGACCCAGTGGGATCCATGCTGAGAGCTATGGAGTGGTCATATTGATGTATATCTATGTGTATCTATATATATAATCTACAATTTATAATGTTTGGGAATATTAATAATATATTAGTAATATATATATATGGGAATATTAATAATATATTAGTAATATATATATGTATACATATATATATATATACATATTTCATATACTTATGTATCGGAATGGGAATACAGTATAGAGAACCCCTGCTCCCTCTATATTACAGCGACAGACAACCACTTAGAACGTCATTTGGAAAAAACAAATGTGCAGCTAGAGACGTTCTAAGTGATTCAGTTGGAATCACGTTCTAAGTGATAGTCCGTGACCATAATGCAATGGTAATGGGAATGTAGTGGGCATAGGAATTGGAATAGTAGCAAAAGTGTCAGAGAAATGGTACAAGGTGGAGCGTCCCCACTTATCACTTGTTGGATTTTAAAAAGCCCGGTATGATATCCTCCAATATCCTCCATCAACCCAAACGTTAACCAAGTTTTTAAGTCAACTTAGCTATCAGGTTATTTTTTTTCGGCCCACACATATCAGGAACATGAGATTTTACCAAGGAAAATGGAGATATCATGAGGATTAAATTCCATACCTCTCAAATTTTTCACAACTCACACAACCATTCCATGGTCCTCAATGTGTGCACATCCCGCACGAAACCATGCTTTCTGGGCGCTCTTTAACATTGGGCTGAAGGAATTGCTGATGTTTATAGCATCATTTTCTCCATTAAAAATGATAGGAATATCATATAGCGATGTCATTGGGTGACAACAGGGATATATTGTATATCAATGGACAAAATTGGATATAAGGGGATATGACGCACAATAACTACCCAAGATCTTACCCAGTGGATTGCATCTGCAAGGTGGTCCAGCTGGTTTCATAAGGCTTTGATGGGCCATTCAGTTGGTTCACTATGTTAGCATGTGATCGTAGGTTGGCTTCGACCCACGACTTTGTCATTTCATGTTGAACTGTGTAGGCTACGTTCCCTTTGGATAACTGCAGCTTTGGTCCTTAGAGTAGATCTGCGTCCGGATGTCTTGATGTTTGTGATGACTTGTTGGGGCTCAGAAGCGCTGACGGTTGGGCTCCATGCTTCACAGTTTAAGCTCAAACAGTTTGGCAACATGTTGGTAATTTCTGGTAATTTCTCATAATTTCTCCCAGTTTATGGTTGGATCTGGATGTCTTTCTGATAACTTGATGTGAAATGTCTGGAGTTCGGGAGCTCGTCACGACCCCTGGCCATGTGGCCCTAGGTCCTTGTCGTGGCTTGGAAGCCACTGGCCGTGGTTCGAGGTGGCGGTGAAGTCATCAGATGTGGCCTGCGAAGCGGTCACTGGGCAAGTGACCAACCCCGTGGGGGATCATCCCTGGTGATTTTTCATGGTGGTTTAATGGTGATCTAATGGGATTTACCTGGTAATGACTAACATAGCTATGGTATAGATGGCCCAGTCGAAATAGTTGATGACTACCCATGAATAGAAAATGGTGGATCTTTCCAGTTCGTTTTGTTAGTTCGTTTACCAGAGGGTAGTCTTTATAGAAAACAAACTAGTTGGGACAGTTCCTCAGCCCCACGCCATCCACAAGGCCACCACCTTCTTGGAGACAGTCCTGACCCGCGCACGTAGCAAGGCGGCAGCCCAGGAGGTCTTGCAACGGGCCATGCCCGTCCTGGTTGATGTGGTGTGTCCCTTGGCGCGACGTCTGCTGGGTGGATCAAATGCCGCTTCCAGGGAGAATTTACGGGTGAAACATGGTGAAACTCCATGGACCCCCCCCCCCAATGTTTGTCATTTTTCATAGGAACAACGATGGTTTCCTGTAGATTTTCCGTTGAAACCAATCTATCAACCATGAATTGAGAGAGTCTTGAATGTAATCATGACAAGCACGATCATGGGAATGACGTAGCTGGCTATATTACCTCGTTTATTATTGCGGATTGATGGGATACAAAATGATACAATGGGATGTATATTATAATGGTGATTAAATATGATTGAATGGGATCTAGCTAACATATATGACTGTATAGTTGGTATTTAATATGGTATTTGTGAGGTGGTTATGAATAGCCAATGAAATGGGGCCGGAAAACTCTAACTATTCTAGGATATTATTAATCATGCACTCACCTTACTGGGATGATGGTGGAGTCGGTCACAGGAAGGTATCTCGGATGAGTTCAATCTATTTATTGAATAGCGGCTTTCGAATCTCGATGGGCAACCTATAGTTACTCATTCCCAGATGGCTGGTGCCCAGTGGTCCTTTTTGATATTGCAACCATCCTATTTTTTGGCACCAAATCGCTTGAAGTGCACCATGGCCAACCAAATCCCAAGTTCGGGTGATTGCAGTTTTGAATGCTACTTAGATGGGCCATGGGATTAGCTAAATGGTTAGTAACTGGGGATAGAACCCCCTATATCCCAATTATAATCCATTTACTAACTAGTTAACTAACTCCATGGCCCATCTAAGTACTGTTCTCTCCCCATTTTTCTTGGGTGGGCCTGTTGGCGCAGCCCCCCTTCACCCTTTCCTCCGTGAAACCCCGTGTGCCCTTTAGGTCACCGGGGCAGCGTGCCAGCCCTGACGGCCCTGAGCGCCCTGACGCGCATCTTCAAAGGCGGCGACGCCCAAACGGCGCCACTGCTGGCAGGGCAGGTGGTGCAGATTGCGGAGCGCTTGCTCAGCAAGCTGAGCCAAACGCAGGAGATTTGCCGAGTTGCTGAAGGATGGATTATTGGGCATGGGAAAAATCGGGGAAGTCGCGTAGCCTTGATGAGTTTAAAGGGGCTAAGCATTAAAAGAAACACACACACACAGCTCATCTTGGATTTGCTTGGGAGGTTTATCCGCTAGTGTCATCAAACATGGCTGGCAATGGGAAATACCCAAACTAAATGGAGCAAAAAATAGGAACATCATTGAACATTAAGGGTGGATCTTGTAAGGCCAGTTACCAGTTGAATAGTTCCCTGGCTGAAGATTTGTTTTTCTAAAATGTCCCCAATGGAAAATCCACTGCTTGGAATCTACACGGATTTTTGTTGTATCTTTTTTCTGTTCCTTAAGCAAATCCAAGTTTTTTGGCCAGTTTTTGGGGAAGCTTGTTATACGTAAGGCCAGTGAAATGGAGATGCAGTGAGATATAACCAAGACATGAGCCGGAGTATAGTGGCTATGGAATGGGACTGGAGAGAGTTAAAATTTATGTTCTGATGACTGGCGACTTTTCCTTTGTAAGTTCAGTTGCTTTGGGGGATTTACAATGATTTATGAGGATTCTGATGGGTGTAAATCTCAAATGACTCGTTGATTTCTCCCAAGATATCAAGATGTTGGTGAACCGCGTAGTTTATATGTAGTTTTTGAAGCAAACCCAAACACAAATTCCAGCGTCATCAGAAAACACGAATTACTTGTTGGCCTATATTTTTGCTCACTTAAAGATCCCAACAAAATCATCAACATAAATCCACAAGAAGTTTCAGGAGCTCAACTGTTCTCAAGAATTCTCAACCCAACACTTATTAACGGTTTAAAATCCCAAATCCCATGAATTCTGAACCATTTCCAAGGATACCCTCTGGTAAACGTTTACATAACTATGGAAAATCACCATGCTATTCATGGGTAAATCCACTATTTCTATGGCCATTTTCAATAGCTTTTTGTATGTTTACCAGAGGGTAACAGTTGACAAAAACCCGAAAAATGCAAGTTGAAGTCCCATCCTCAGAATCCCCAGACGAGTCAAGCCTGGAGATTGCCGGTGAGTGCGATGATCCCATCCATTGCACAAGTCCTATAACTGAGACTGTCATTATAACATCATGGCCCTTAACAGTTATGGGATTATAACGTATGAAAAAACATATTATAACTCCTATGATTGAAGTATATTGAGGTTATATATCGATATATCATTATAAATGATAAATCATTATATATATATATAATATGTATATATAAATCCCATATTTTTTTTTGCGGCCATGGCCATCTTCAGGACCTTCCCCCGGACCTCTTCGCCGCGCTGCTGGAGCTCTTCGTCGTGGCGCTGGCGCCGCGCTCTGCGCAGCTGGCGCCGCGGCTGCTGCAGCCGCCGGCGGCGGCGCTGCGGGCGGCGCTGAACGGCGCGGCGGCGCTGCTGACGCAGGCGGTGAACCCGAGGCTCACGTGTTGGGCGCCGTGGCAACGGAGGGAGAAGGGGGCCATGGGGGCGCCAGGGGCTTTTGTGACTTTTCTAAAGCGTTTGTGGCTTTTGTGACTGTGATTCTTGTTTTCTCGGCTTCTTGGCTTCTTTTTTTATTGGCGTTTTCTGTTTTTGGTTTCTTGTTCTTTTGGCTGTTGTGGTTTCTTGGCAGTATGCTGCAACTATCGTGTAGACAGCGAGTAAAATATCAATATGAAATTATAGAGAGAATAAAAGGACAATTATAATTGTTTATAAGACGGCAAAATCCAATCATAGAATTTATAGGAGCACTTTGATACCACCCAATGAAACTATCTACACTCAACACGGTTGTGCCTCAACCTACGTTCTATATGTTCACAAAGGTGCATGTTGTGCATTGGATACACCTCCGCATACAATATTGAACCTACAGCATTACATTACATGTGAGAATTTTAGCATGTCATTCTTCCCCTTCCAAAAATTGATGAAAACCATGTAAAAATCGATGAAACACATCGAGAAATCTACGAACACAATCGATGAACACCATGGAAAAAAACGATATGAACCATGGAACAAATCGATGAAAACCATCGAGACAAATTCGTTGAAAACCATCGAAAAATCGATGAAAACCAAGTGAATCCAAACGGATTACGGTTGGAAAAGGGAACTGACCACCCCAACATCGCGATTTGAGCACCAGGTGAAGTTTTAGATTGGTATATGAATGAGGCGGTCGCCTTTGATAGGTTGACTATGGTTATAGTTGATTGTTGGCCATAGTCAACCGTAGTTATCTTTGACGATTGGCCATTGTTGACTTTGGTTATAGTTGACTATGGTTATCACCTTTGATTGTTGGCAAAAGGTTCAGACCACATGGTTCAAGATGATGTCACACATGTCCTTGAAAGGCTTGCTGGTTCACGTTTGGTGCTGTTCGGCACGGGAAACAGCTCGGACATGCATCTGCTGGTTTGAAGGTGTGCAACAAGACTTTAAGAGATTGAGTTTATAGAATCACCACCATCCTATTGCCAGCGACCTTAAGAACTATGACAACCAAGCTCCAAAGCCCCGAAGTCGACTCCAAGAATTGACATGAGTCCATTGACCCAGGCACTGCTGCTGTTGGGCCGTTTGCCCACTTGGTTGCAGAAGCCAGACACGCAGGGCCATGTTAGGCGGGGAGACATGAGGGAAACTGCCAATTCCAACGGATTGGAATCTCATGCTTCACATCAAAAGCATCTATAAGAAATGGGTTTTGGACAACACATATGTCACATATGGGAATGTGTTTTATTATGTTTTTATTTTTTTGCGTGTCTGTCTGAAAAGAAAAATGTGGGAGCCCAACCCCATGCGCTGTTTCAATTGCTGTGAGCGTCACCTATCGGGCCATGAGCGCCATGACCTCATGAGATAAACTGTCTGTGGAAGTAAATAGAAATTCAGTAGAACTGTCATAGCTAGAAACTACCCTCTGGTAATTTAACATAGCTATAGAAAATCACATTTTTTTAATAGGTAAACCATCTATAAATGGGCCATTTTTCATAGCTATGTTAGTTGACCAGCTGGGGTTCGATCCAAGTATGAATGGCAGATGGCTGATCTACTTCAGCAGACTATTTGTTGTAGGATTTGGCGGCGCACAAAGAGCGCCTTGTCGGACGTACGTGAGAGGTTCAATGTTATATGGCCACATAATCCCCATTTCAGTATTATGAATACTGGTCCATTGTTCTACCATGTTAGATTAGGACGCTTGATGTTTTGCACAGACTTTAACCCGTCATTGCCCCTGGATTTTCAGCCCGGGGGAATCGTGGCCAGGAGTTTGCTGGATGTGACCCTCCCCTCGCTTTGCTTAGCCTTCCATGGCTTATTGGGACAACCTGTTGCTCTAGATCCAGAGGTTGCCAGCACGCTGGCGGAGGTGGGGGGATGGGGATGGGAGTATCATTGAGTCATAGGTCATGGTACTTGTTTGGAGGGTTCCCCCATTCTCAGACACAGCTACATAAGTTTAGCTGTTATGATCTGATGTTGGATGGTGTTGCTGCCAACACACAGGGAATACAAGGACAGTCAAGTCAGCTCGTAGCTTCAAAGATGGCCTGATTTTAAAGTAATTTGCATGATGTGGCTAAAACTGATTTTGAAGCACTGATTTGAGTGGGCAGTCAAAGGCGTAGATATTGCAGGTTGTTGGTGGGTAAAGAACGTCCTGGCCTGGCCAAACCCGAGAATGTACACAGATGTTGTGGGCATGTGCTTGTGTCACCTGAGCAGCGCAAAGCATGTCAGAGTTTCAATGCATCAAACTCATCCAAATTCCAGATATAGCCTTGAAGTGGAATCAACATCTGCATTTTTCCAGGCTGCCATCTCCAGTGGATAAACGGATGAACACATTTTTCCAGTTCGAAGATGTTCCAACTTGTCCAACCATCTCCACGACGTCCAGGTGCTAATATCCCTGAACAAAGCTTTGGGGCATCTTGGCTTCCAGTATCTTCCAGTTAAGCCTGCCATGGCTGGAACGTTGTGTGATTTGAAGGATCGGATAGTCATAGTCCCTCATCCATGGAGGTAGGAGCGGTGGACACCTGCAATCGATAGATTAGTCTTTCGAGTTTGTATCCATAGTTTGATTATCGATTGCACATGACAGTATGATACTATTAATATATTTAATATTGCACACTATGGTACTATGATACATTATCCATAGTTTGGTCCAAACAAATGTCACCACCTCATCATTCCAGAACTAGTCCATAATTATTAATGGCTCGATAGAACATAGTCTTGCCCCCAGAATCTTCCCACAATCTTCCTTGACCATAATTATGTCCCACAATATCGCAAGCCAAAAAAACATAGAATATGTTCCCAGCATCATCCCCTATAGTTACTGTATATCCAGATTAGTAATAAGCCATAGGCTTAAAACCATATGTCATGGATGATATTCCATTTCATGAATGCATCATGTTTTTTTCCCATAAGTCAACCAACCCCATATGCTCCATGGTGCTGGAATATGTACCAACATTTGCCCTTGTCCAAAATCACCCAGTTATGTAGGTAAATATACCACACATGGAGCATATGGGAACCACCATATCTGGTTGGTGGTTTGGAACATTTGTTTTTTTTCCATATATTGATTATTGGGAATGTCATCATCCCAACTGACTTTCACTCCATCGAATATGTATTGATTATTGGGAATGTCATCATCCCAACTGACTTTAACTCCATCATTTTTCAGAGGGGTAGGTTGCTCAAAACCACCAACCAGATTATTATTAATCATCATTAACCATAATATAATAACCATATATAATAACCATATATAATAACCATATGTTGACCGTTATTACTAACCCTCGATCCTTCCATCGTTTTTTCGAGGACGGCCTTCACGGGACCCTTGGACCAGGCCTTCGAAGTGGATTCGCTGCCCTTCTCCTTGGCCGCTCAGCTGGCGGATCCGTTGCTCAGCGAGGTGACCCGAAGCTTTCCATGGAATGACTGGGAATGGGATCCATAGCACCTAATTATTTATAGATAAAGCTAACTAATAGATGGTAAATGATGGTAACTAATGACCATAAACTAACTAATATGTTTGTAATTATTATCAATAAACTGTAGAAGCTAACTTTATTAATGGCAATAGTTATAATTGATGGTAAATGATGGTAAATGATGGTAATAATTAGTGGTTAATGATGTTAATGATTACTGATGTGGGTAAATCATTGTTTTAAACCAGCCATTTGGGAATGGTTTTTGCAGTATGATACATGCAGAATATTTCCATAGTTGAAGGTGTCGAGCCATGACATAGTATATTGCGCGCTGTGTCAGCCATGACATCTTGTGTCAAGAGTGTCATGAGGTTTGGCCACAAAAAATCAACTTTCACCAATGTTGAAGGTGCCATAAAATACCCGGCCTCGTAATTACTAACATAGCTATTGAAAATGGGCCATTTATAGTGAGTTTTTTCCATTTAAAATGGTGATTTTCCATAGTTATGTAAACGTTTACCAGAGGGTAATGAATATTAAATGTCCATCCACATTATTAGTGGATATTAATGGATCTTAAATTCCATAAATCCCATTAATCACTGGATATTAATCACTGGATATTTCATGAAGAAATCAAGTTTCAATCAAATATTTGTTCCCATGACTTCAGCCCCAGCCACGCCATGGGGGAGGAGTCCCTGGGCGAGTCCTTGCGCGACCTCGCTGAGCAGTTGCAGGCAGAGGAGCTGCGACAGTTGGTTGGAAAAAACAACACGGGCCAGCATGGACTCGAAGGATCTGGTAGCGGAGGTTTCTTAAGTTAGTATCCCCAAGTCACCATGGTTGTTTCAATACGAAAATGGTTTCATGACTTGGATGATTTAGGGTACCTCCATTTTAAGAAACCGCCAGATAAGTATGGATGAGCAACCAGCTCCGAGATTTCAATGGTGATCATGTTGATCCAATCAAACCAAGTTGTAAAAAATACAAAACAATAGCGATCACGGCAGGATCAGCAGTTGTAAAACAATCGGTTGCACAAGGAAATTTCACCAACGATGTGGTATGTGTCTGGTGATATTTATTTTTGTGAACATGTGTAACATAGGAGAAATATGAAATAAACACCTTGGCTCCTCATCAATTAATATAACCCATAGGATCCATGGTGCTGGTATATATGCTAACATTTGGGGTATATTGATGGTAAATGTTACCATATATATAGCATACATGGATCCTATGGGTAATATTATATAATATTATCATTTATATATATAAGGTTTATGATCAAGTGTTTACAACCACATTATCATAGTTTTGGCGTAGGGTGGCGATCCATGGTTGTCCCATAGCCAACCGATGGACGGATTTTGATTCAAACAACCACTTTGCTATATGGCCATATATGTGGGGGTGAGTGATTTGTAGGTCTCACAACTGGAACCATCGAAACCAAACATGTGATGATATGAAGTACTTTGTTGGTTCTACGATTTTTGTTGCCGTTGGTTCATATCCCTCATGTTTGTTGCAATATTTACAAATGTACACCCCTCTCTCCCCCCAAAAAAGGAAACAGAGTTCAGCCAGACAGCCGCATTGTTGATAATACTTCCTAGACCATGGATATTAGCTGGTTGGTGGTTTCAAAGATTTTTTGAATTTTCCATTTCATATATGGGATGTCATCCTTCCCATTGACGAACTCCATCATTTTTCAAGATGGTTATTGCACCACCAACCAGACACCATCCCCAGTGACTTTCCAGTCAGGGCCCTGCTCCGCTGAGGTCCCGGTCGCGCTTCACGCCCATGCTACCTCGTGGTGTTCAGGCCAAGTCTCATCAAAGATTAGGGTACAAGCATGTACAACCAGCAATTCGGCTTTGATAATTTGGGGGCAAAAGCCTTAAATTATTCATGGTGTTCCATGGTTACTGGATCCATTTTCAGTGGAAACCTTAAACCATTTAAGGAAACATCAAATCCGTCAAAGTCATGATGTTCCCTTTCAACATGGCCGTCTTCGGGGGTGTACCAGTGTACCACATTTTCAGACACCAGTTTATCACCATGTTGTTTGTTGATTGTACCAGTCGAAATGGAGGGGTATAATACTATATTAAAAGTTTTAAGGCTACAGGGGGGTACCGTGGTTTTCTCGTTGAATTGTTTTTTTCATGAATGTTCATCCATTCATGATATGTTCGATCTATTCTACTTGTATTTATAGTCAGATGGTTTTCGAGAGGGAATTTCTCATCAGGGGGGTGACGGGTCAAAATCTAGCCAACCACAAAAATTGGGGCATGAAGTTCATGAAGACACGAACTCATGGCAACACAATTGCGTTCGTTTATAGGATGTGAGAACCTCACGGTACCAGGGTGAAATGAGTTCATTTGGGGATGGTTCTGGCCATTTAGTTGATGCTCAGCAGGGTATCCGCAACATATTTCGAGGTGTCCAAACATGGCTTGGGCTGAGAATATGAAGTGTTGGAAAAAGTTCTCCAAAATAGGTTTTAAATGCTACTCAGCTACTCAAAATATCTTCTAAGTTTCACCAGGTCGGAAGGCTATGGAAAACAGCGCTTCAAGCTGTTGAAATCTGATAGGGTTGGTCTGCACCTGGGACTCCGTCGGTCTTGCGCCGACTTTGCAGGTGCCACCCTTGTGTTTGGGTCTTGGCAGGTCATTGCCTCAGGAAGTGGAACATCTGGCGGAAGCGGTCCCAAAATGGACCCGAAATGTGGCTCCGAACTTCACCACGGCTGACCACAACAATTACTGGTTGATTTTTATTGGTTTTCAAATTGTCGTGGCCACAAGAATTACTTTTGCTGGCCAACAATTGTAGTTAAAACAGTGATTAGTAATTGTTGTGGCCACCTGCCTGCAACGAAAAGTGATTTGTTTGGGTACCTGATGACTTTTGAGCTATCCCAGAACGTAGGGCACCTGCCGTTGCGAACGCCACGGGGCGTCTTGAGGCCTCAAGGGGAATGTGTCGATTGGAATGAACGGAAGATCTGCCACTTTCAGGACTCAGCATGAGTCTGCGAGCTGGTGGCCCTGGGGGATGCTGAGGTTATTTAAGAGTTTGTCTAAAAATGGTGTACACCACCATTCCATTCGCCCATTTTTTTCCAATATAAGGAGAATGATGATCAACCACTGGGCTCAGGGGGTACCCAATTTCCAGAGAAGATTCCGAAGTTGGCCTAGGGCCGACCAGGAGACCAGGATTTGAAGGATGTGTGAAAAGCATGGTTGATTTGTTTTGAAAGTGTCAGATCCCTATTGGAAACTAGTGGTGATTCAAAGGGCTCAAAGATCAAAGAGCTCTCGGGAAGCCCCGGTTAAAACACTTGGTTCCAGACCAGCGACTCGCTGCTGGGATGACTGTAGAATGTTTACCTGCGCCCTATAGGGAGCTTGCACAGCAAAGATTGTTTTTTTTTTTTTTTCCGGAGTTGTCAACACCCGATTTTTGATCATCTCCCAACAAGCATAGACCTTGCCATGACTTGGGGGTTAGAAGACTAGCTTCTTCTAAACATGTTTGATTCTGCGTGTCGAGCTCTGTGTTTGTGGATGGTAAATCATAAAGAAATCACTATCTGGCTGCTAACCATTTTTTGATATGTTTTAGGTTGGTGAACCCTCAAATGATGAAATTTTAGCATGATTTCCGTCTCAAGTTTCAGTATAGGAATCCCATCCCATTATATATGTATATAGATATATATTTATATATCCCCGTGCTTCCCTATTATAAATCCCATTTATGGATTTACTGTGGATTTCCAGGGTTTCCCCAAATATATCATTAGATAATGTGTAATATATATATATATACACATACATATCCAGTTCATGCCAGTTCAATTCTTCTACTTTCTTATGCCATACCCTCTGGTAAACGTTTACATAACCATGGAAAATCACCATTTTGAATGGGTAAATCAATAATCAACTATTTCTATGGCCATTTTCAGAAATGGTGATTATTAATGAGTAAATCAATATTAACATAGCTATGGAAAAGCACCATTTTTAATGGGAAAACTTACTATAAATGACCATTTTCGATAGCTATGTTTGTTTACCAGAGGGTATATTCCGCTATGAGGCTTTCTGATAGTCATGGATACCCAGTACCATGGCGTGGCGTTTTTCGGCGTCAGGAGCAGGATTGGCTGCCTAGCGAAGTCGTCACCTTGGAGGTATCCGGATGGGGTGCTTAAGAGGTTCAACGATTGGAACGTGATTTTATGGTGATTTTATGGTGGTTTAATGGTGATCAAATGATTCAAATGGGTTTTACCCTCTGATAAACCATGGGAAAACCATGGGAAAATGGGAAAACCATAGGAAAACCATAGTAAAATGGAGGTTTACCCTCTGGTAAACATACCAAAAACTATTGAACATGGCCATTGAAATAGTGTATTTACCCAGCTATAATGGTGATTTTCCATATTAATGGGGACATATATATATATATACGCATCTTATGTATCATCTGAAATGTAGAAAAATAGTATAGCCATTGATCATGAAAATTATGTGATATACTTTATATACATATATTGCCATTGTAGGGATATGTATACTATATATATATATATACATATAGAATCGGAATATGATAGGGATGTGAATATGTATATAATGGTATTTAGCCTTTGGTAATTGAACATAGGTAAATCATCGAACTAAATGGACCATGTTCCATGGCTATCTTAGTTTAATAAGGGCTAAGGGACTGTTTTCTTCGGTGTTTCTGTTCTTAAAACCGCTTAATGACCTGGTACATTTTGTGATGTATAAAACATAATATAATGATTCGTAAAAAACAAATATAATATATATATATAACACATATATAAACAGAACATGTATAGTGCTATTTAACGGCATTTGTTTGTTACAACAATAGATAATGATATACGATATTTATTCAGATGTTATGCTCATCCAGTTGACCTGGCTGTTACAAAAATCTCTTGCGGCTTGATCTTTTTTTGGATGGTTGCTTTATGTCCCAGTCAGATATGGTCGGTAACATATCCCAAATTCATTGACCAAAGGGTGGTCCCTAATTGACTCACTGATATTTTTGCCATGGAAACAATCTGTTGCTCTTGGGAGACTCGAAAGGCAGAGACGGTTCCGTCAGAGTTGAAGGAGGCTGCCGGGACCGAATGAGTACGGCTGTTTCCCATATATCATATACTTAGATGAGCGGTTGGCAGCAAGGGAAAAAAAACATGATGGAGTATTCCACAATCTTAAGAGAGGGACCGAAATTGGTGAACACTTATGCAACGTGATTGTATAGCAATGCATGAGGTGAAGTAACGCCTCTTGACGTTCAGAATTGTTTTCAGAAATCACCCTTCATTATTCTACATATGGGCTTGGGCCGGACACGGTAGGCAAAATTGAGTACCTCTGAAACTTGAGGGTAGATATCCCTCGATTTGCTGCTTCAATCCAGATTTTTCTTGCTGAAATCTCCATATGTTTCAACATATTTTCTGCACCACAAGCTGTTCAATGTGTTTGATGCTTCAACCACCATTGTTCATCATGTTTGATGGTTAAATTCTCAATCAATCACAGTTTTTCATGGTTTAAACCACCATTTGTCACTAATTTGTCAGCATTTCCCTTGGTGATTCATCTCCATTTCACCCCATGATCCTTTTGGCTCCAGCCGCCAGCCATGACGCGTTGGGGTTGCCGCGTGCGAACGCGCTTGGGATGCCTGGTGGCAGGTGGGGACCCCGCTGGAATTGCCATTGAAATCGTTGATTTACCATAGGAAAATGGCGATTTAATGGTGATTTTATGGTGATTCTACTATAAAACCATAGGAAAAACTATAAAACCATAGGAAAATGGTGATTTAACCAACTCTAACTGGTGATTTTTCATGGTGATTTTATGGGGTTTTAATGGTGATCTAATGGGATTTACCCTCTAGTAATGACTAACAGTTTGCTATTGAAAATTGCCATTTATAGTGAGGAATGCCATTCAAAATAGTGATTTTTCATAGTTTTGTAAACGTTTACCACGTTTACCAGAGAGTAGACAAAACCATATGGTGTCATATTGGATGACAATCAAGATCGATCAAGATAATGAAGTTATATACATCATGATTATATCCTATTATATTATACCCCCATAAAATATCATCAGTTAGATCCTTGTATATCATAAGTCCATAAGATACCCCGTTAGATCCCTTTTTTTATACCATAAAATCCCATAAAATCCCATTTTTCAGAATTCCTCCACGCGAGGCTTCTGCTTGACTCACTGGTCTCTGTCCTTTCTTCAACCGCTTCGAGAGCAACGCTGCGCTGCGATCGCGCTGAAGGTGCCGAAACCAGCACCATCCAACATCACCAGTTCCGAATGGGATTCCAACCATCCCCAAATATGGTTAATATATGGGATAATCCTGGTTAATATATGGGATAATCCTGGTTAATCATGGTTAATCATGGTTAATCCTGGTTAATCCTGGTTAATCCTGGTTAATCATGGTTAATAATGGTTGATATGGTTGATAATGGTTAATAATGGGAGAACATAACTGGTTGGTGGTGACTGGAACCATGGAATTTTGAATGACTTTCCCATCATATTGGGAATTTCATCATCCCAACTGACGAACTCCATCATTTTCAGAGGGGTAGGTACACCAGCAACCAGAATCATATTCCATATATTTGGGTTGAACTGCATGATCAAGATAGATGACAGGATTGCTCCAAATTATTAAATATACATGCATATATTTATATATATAATATATGTGTGTGTGTGATGACCGCAAGAGCGGACGGAATATAGTTGTTTATCGTATTTGGGGTGTTGAAAACATGCAGGTGTCCCTGACACATGGATAATATGTCAAGATCTGGTGACGAGAGATGTTGACTCCACGATTTCCAGCATCCAAATTCAAGCATTCCCTGGATGATGGTATTGTAATGTATTGTATATTTGTACTTAAGATACATCAAGAACTCTATATATAATAATAATATTAAAAGTAATGTTAATAATAATATTAATAATAATAACAATTTAATGTATATATCTATTTATATATATATTCTTAATACATTTGTTCCCACTACTTCAGCATCTTTATTTCCACTAATTAATGGGGCATTTGCAAAATCCCATCGGCGACGGGTGGTTTTTCTCAGGCCCGAGGCGGAGAGTATGAGATTAGTGTCTTGACCGCGGCGGCAGCTGATCTAACATAGCCATGGGATACCCTCTGGTAAACATACAAAAAACTATGGAAAATCACCATTTTTAATGGGAAAATCCACTATAAATGGCCATTTCAATAGCAAACTGTTAAATTACCAGAGGGTAGATGGCCCATGGATATCGGATGTCGATCATTGACCGCATATATTGTAATGGTAAAATGTTCCATAGGTATATACTTAAGTACCAGAGGGTACAATTCAAATTACGAATAAGAATGGTGGTTACCTCCGGTAATTTAACAGTTTCTTATGGACATTTATGGACAACCACGAATTTTGATTGGTATATCATCTACCAACGGGCCATTTTCCATTCTATGTTAGATTGCCAGAGGGTTATTGGTGATGTCCTTACGTCCAGTTGGACTAGAAGAACCGAACAAAACCAAATCCGAATCGCAACGAAGATCAATGAACAACATCTGCAGCAGGGGCAGAAAGTAACTCAGAGTTGTGGTTCGAATGGCAATTGGCACACTAGCAATCACCAGCAACAAAATAAACCATTTGATTGAATGGTGCTGCAAATTGGAAAGGTAGTTGACGCTAAAACCAAATGACTTGAGGCCTTTCCATCTCTTTTCAGATGCTCTCACCACGGGAAGACCTTTTTTTTTGGCAGCGGTTCATACCATGGCAAAGACCTTCTGGTGTTATGGCTGCAATGTTTTGTTTTACTCGTCACCCCGAACACCTGGGAAGTATATTAATATATACATTATATGTATTATATTGTATTATGATCATACTATATCATACTTGTATGATTATTCTTCAATCAACCATAATAATGTATATATATACATATTCTATACGTATTACATAGCCATTACCTCGGACGGACTTTTGTTCTTCGGCGGCCGGTGTGGAAGTTTTTTCTTGTTGCCTTGTTGCCTTCAGGTGACGCGGACATCCAGGACTTCTACGGCAAGCTGCTGACCGGTCCTGGGGGTGAACCTGCCAAGGGGACGGTTCTCTCGGAGCTGATCGTGAAGTTCTTCCACGGGGACGCTCGGTTTTTCGTGGTATCGTTGCTTCGGACAGGGACAGCGGAGCAATATGAAAAAAGGGGTGCCACCACGGCAGATAGAAAACATGGTGAAACATAGTTGAACCACCTTAGGACCACCTTGTTCAAACTATACAATAGATATTTTTGTATCTCGTGACAGAAAGTGCTGATATACTTGGACTAATATGAAGGTGAGGCACCCCAGTGAAACGTTGCTTCGTTCAGAAAGCCATTCACTATGTTAAATCATTAAAACGTATATTTACAGTTTATAATTATAGTTATATATTCCCAACAAACCATAGGTACAGTTTAGGGCATCTCAGCCCTTCAGCTTGTGATTTTCTCTTCATGGATTGTCCAACTGGGTGTTTTCTTCTGTGAGATGGGTTGGTTTGTCCCTCAACTGAGATGCGGTCAGTTCAAGATGTCTGAAAATGGAGGACCACAAGTTCCAATGGATTTTCATCCTTTTCCGCACCAAACTGGGGATGGGTCAAAACCCTGGCACCTAGTGAACATCAAAATTGCTGGTAAATGAATGTTCACCCCCTGACAAATTGTATCTATAGGTATTGGTCCATAGCCAACTGATAAGGCGACATTTCGAAGTATACGCCATGGTTGGACAAACCCAAACGATACGATTGGTCAAATATACTTTAATCATATTAAGTTATATCATATTGTATCCCCACCGTATAACTTCATATTGCCAGTACATCCCGATTACATCCCCACTACCGTCACTTTGGTTTGTTTTATATCTTCATTTTGATTGCTAGAATTCCATATATGATTTTCCATGTTGTTTTTCCTCAAAAAAATTGTTCGCACAAATCCCATAACTAGAATTCCCATGGTTTTCCTATTGTTTTCCTGTGTTTTTCCATAGAATTCCATATGGTGTTCCTATGGTTTTCCCATGGTTTTCCTAGGTTTTCCTATGGTTTTTCCCATAGCTATGGTACCATATGGAGATTTCGCCACGGCGTGGCGAGGAGTTCTTGCCTTCGGGCTTCCGACGCTACTCCGGGCAGTGGAAAGGGCCACCTCCAGGCGGACGATGGCTTTTCGAGTGAAGGATGGTGGTAGAAAACCATGGTTTAACCATGGTTGAACCATGGTTTAACCATGGTTTAACCACTGGTTGGTGGTTTGGAACCATGATGAACCATGGATTTTTGATGTTCCATTTGGTATATATGGGATGTCATCATTCCCATTGACGAAGTCCATCATTTGTCAGAGGGATTTTGTAAGGTGGTTTAACCGTTAGTTTAACCTACAAACTTACTGGTGCGTTTTACGTAGGGAATTTTCGGGAATGATCCACTGGCTAACAACTTACTGGTGCTTAGTAGGGAATGAGGGAATGATCCACAATAACTATTAATAACTATGAAAAATAATCCGAGCAACCCCCAGCAACCCATCCAGCATCCCTACGCTACTAAGCACCAGTGAGTTAACCATGTTTAATCCCAGCAACATTCTTTTAGGATGGGGCCCCAAATGACCTTAAATAGCCCAAATTGTGAAGATTCACTAGTGAACATGCTGGTTTTATATATATATAATATGGTTTGATTTACTGTAATATGAAAGAAATTAGGGTATGTATCAATAATGATCCATAGCTATGATTTTCCATGTGCGGGGGTGAACATAAATCCCAGCTATCTTGGGGTTCACCAGAGTACTAGGGTTTTGACCCATAGCCAGATTTTTGAAATACAAGCTAGACTTATCAAAAATCCAGTCTGTTCCAGTGTGTTCCAGTTGAGGACTAGAAACCAATCTATGTATCAATGGATTGGCTTAAGGGAACATCTACAGGAAACCCATAGTTTTTACCATCAAATATAGGGGTTTCCTGTAAATGTTCCCATCATCCAGTTCTATGAATGTCTGTTCTCGATATCCATTTACTGGAAGGATGTTCAATCACCCATAGGATCCATGTATGCTATATATGGTAACATTTACCATCAATATACCCCCAATGTTAGTATATATACCATACATGGATCCTATGAGTCAGGAGTTGGACATCAGCTTGGGTTGCCACGAAAAAACACAGTCGTCACAGTCGTCATTTCGACGACTGAATGCCTAAGATGCGGCCGTCATTTTTCATTGTGGTGCCCACGAGGGTGAAGCCTGATCAAAAAAAGACCATCTAACATCATCCAACTATAGTTATGATATGTTATGATCACCATTGATCACCAATAAACCTTACTATAGTTATGTACCAACTTAGCATCTCACCGATCCAGCTGAATAAAGACGTGTTGATTAAGACGTGTTTTCTATCGACAAATAAAGCCCTTAGCATGTCGACAGTTGTTCATTACATTTAGCATATGTTTGGCTCAGCAGTCCATGTTTTACCCTCTGGTAAATAAACATAGACCTTGAAAATCACCAATTTTTAATGGAAACTAGTCTTCCAACCCCTATCTGCCAGGGTCTATGTTGTCAGCATGTTTAAATCTGCACAGATACGTATGTCGCCCTTTTTTTTTGCAGAAAGCCATGGCTTCCAGGCACCATCGTCAAGTCGATGTCTTGCCACACCATCCATCGGTCTTGTGCCGTGGCTGTCACGTCGGCAGGCACCATCGGCCAGTATGACATCGAAGTGGGCGTGATGTGCTTAAAGGAGCGGCGTCGGTCAGGATCCCTGTACTGCCATGGTTAGAGAATGTTATGGATAGTACGAGTGGAATCCTCCTAACATGGGTCTATCTTCTGTCTCTTGCCCATATGGTTGTTGTGTGTTTTTTGTTTTTTAACAATAATATAGTACATTCCCCTAAACATGAGTTTAAATATAGAATCTAATAATATATATATATATTATCCCCCAAACATGATATATACATAGAGAATCTAATATAGATATCTTAGATAGCTATATCCCCTAAACATGATCTAGACATATCTATACATAATATCTATGAGGTTATCCGACCAGTTGTCCGACAGGAGCAGATGGAGAAGCCCACTCTAATCACCAAGGGTGGCGTGGGCTATGGAGTGGATGAGACCGAAAAGGTCGTTGTGACTTGGAAAACCACCGGAGCTGGGTGAAGCCCTTCATTTCACGGACATTTCACCTGTGATTCATGTTTTTGTTCATGGATCTGAGTGGACATTTGTTGAAATTTGATGAGTTTAATGGGACTTAGGCAAGAAACATGTGGAATGGACTATGCTAATTTATCCAGATAAGAATATCTATTTTATGCTGTTGCATATAGAAATGCAGCGCATCCCTTTTTTAGGGGGATGATGATGGGTTCAGTCACAGTCCCAGTCCAACTGTTCTGAGATGATCCCTACAGTATATGATCCATAAGGTTTGTTGATTAAAGGTGTATATATATATTATAATTATATATATGTGGTATGTGTATGTATATGTATATGTAAATGTTTTTGTATATGTATTTGTATATGTATATGTATATGTATATGCATTTATACATATATATATATATATGCATATATAGACACTTCATTCACTGTCCGTTTGTGGTGCATCGTACCACCACCAAGGACGATGGAAAGGGATGGATTTGGCTTGCAGCCGAGATGATGCTGGCCGAAAAGGGCTGGAAATTCCACTTAAGTCTCAACCCAAATGGGCCCAAGGGGTTGTTAGAATCTGTTTCTGAAAATGGATCCCCGGTCGCCACCAGGGGTTTCAATACTCAACTGATCATCCATGACTTGGATGATGCAAGGGGTACCATGACTTCGGAAACCTCCATATTGTGGTGAAATTGCACTACTCCCAGAGGTGAATGCACAAGAAAGCCCTAAGACCAGTGGTCAATACTATACATGTCAATACCATGGCTAAACCCATCCATAGAACAACTATGAAAAAATTTATTCCATGTTTTATTTTGAAGCCAAGATTGGAAGATATTTCTTGGACATCAAATTAATGATATATGTTTTTTCTTTTTTTAATAAGATCCATTCCCATAAGATCCATGTATGCTATATATGGTAACATTTACCATCAATATACACCAAATGTTAGCATATATACCATACATGGATCCTATGGGATTGTTCTTGGAGGTCTGGTTGTTTCGAGCTGAAGCCAGAAGTCGGTTTTCAGCTGTCAGCCGTTTTGCGCCCAGCTCTCAGGAGCCCAGGGGGTCTGGCCCTGGAACTCTTTAAGTCGGTGCCCTATGGCAAGCGAGCCATTCTGGTGGCCAAACAGAAAAATGTGGATGAACTCTTCAATTCTGCCCCTTGCCAGCCTTGAAAAATGGGAGAATTTGATATGATAAAATTCTGACCATGATTGAAATACCATGAACCATGGGGGAAGCCGATTCTTGAATCGGGACTTGAGCTAGATAGCGAATGGTTGACGCACATTTTCCTGGGTTGAAGGTCGGGTTTATGATGAATATATAGTTAATGGGTTTAAACCATCAGACACAACTGGGGGAGGCCTTACCTTGTAGTGTATCAAACATATGTCTATGGATAAATACCTAATTCCCATTCTTGCGTGATGGACATCCATTTATCAGTTTGATGTGTACCAGGCTTTTGACAGCTTTTGACCAACAACCATATCATGATACGGAGGTTTCCTAAGAGGGGGTACCCCCCAAATCATCCATGTCATTGTTGGATTTTCCATTACAAACCATTAATTTTGGGGTACCTTCTATGGAAACGCCCGGTTTCACGTTGCGCGCAAACTTGCTTTGGCGATCATCCTTTCCTCAACCTGGCAGACATCCTGGCAGGGCAATCAATTGATGAATGCAGTGCAATGTGTGAGTATGTGCCATTGAATCGTTTTTTTTCTCAAATTTGGGTTAATCATTATTTTTGTTTCCATTTGGGTTAATCATCATGATATGGCCATTAATGGGCCCAATGGCCCATTTGGGTTAATCATCATTTAGATATGGCCATTTGGTGGGTATATATATATACCCAATTTTCAGACACAGCCGACAATCATCTCATGGATTTGCTCCCAATCCATGGATTTTTTTTTGGCGATTCCTGTTGCGGGATGATGAAACTTGTGGTTGACACCAAAAATAACAATCAGACATGTGTCATGAGTATATCTATATGATTCTATATGTATATTGTGAGTTATAAACGACATTCATGACATATACATCTAGATTTACTCATCTCAATGTGATTTATTCATTACAAACGTAACACCACTAAAGCCACCATAAAAGCCATGAAATACCACACATCGCAATATATAAATCAGCATAAATCGCAGGGGTTTTGGTCAGTTCCATCATCATCTGCCCAGGTGAATTGGGATGTAGCCTTGGGAAATGTGGAGAAAACCTTTGCAGGGCCGCAGATTAAGCAGCGTTAGCTGCCTCTCGGTTCTGCGGTAAACCGCAGTTTTGAGATTCTTCTTGTTGTTGTGTTTTCTTTGTGTTTGTTGTTTTTGCAGTTGTTGTGGTGGTGGTGGTGGTGGTGCTGGTGGTGGTGCTGGTGGTGGTGCTGGTGGTGGTGCTGGTGGTGGTTGTTGTTGTTGTTGTGGTGGTGGTGGTTGTTGTTGTTGTTGTTGACCGATTCAGCGGCTCAGCTGGTGGTGGGATGTTGCAGCTGGGTTCTTTGGTAGTGTCCTGGCATCACCGTAGAATTCTACATCATTTTACTCCAAAAGGGGCCTATGGCATGCATGGAAAAAACGTTTGCATCGTCACATTTGACCCTGCAGTCTGAGTAAGGGAACCAAATGGGAGTTAAGTATGATATGCTCCACCCATACTTAAGCCAATTTTAAAGTCATATCATGGATCATGGACATTCGTGATGAACTGCTGAGGAAGATTGCTGACAGTGATAATGATGCAGTTTCTTGAGTGGACACCATTGGTAAATAGATGTGATATAGGGGCAGCATGTCTGTCCACTAAGGGAGGGAGCCGATGCAATAAAGCATATTTCGGCAGCATGTTCAGCAGCTGTCATTATACCATATCATATTCCCATTGTATATATAATATATATATATATACATATACATATATATATATATACACATATGACATATATATATGACATATATATATATGACAAATATATATATATATATATATATATATATATATATATTATATTATATGTATATACATTGTTTAAAAATTACGTTTCCCACTTGAGGGAAGCGCTTAACACCAGTGTATTTTCAAAGAAGGAGAGGCAATAACCACCTCGCTTGCGCAGCGTCCACGCGTCCACCCTCCGGGATGCAGGAGCTTTTGATCACGGCTACGCTCCGGTAGTTTGTTGCAAGTTCTTATTGAAGCATTGATTGATGTTTTGCCTGTATTTACATGTATTTATCTATCAAAAATGGTCTATATCTATGTCAAATAACCAGACGGTAGTTTGTGTAATCAATGTGCTATATCATAGATATCTATACAGATAATCCCATAATTAATCTCTCTGTTGTCCGTTGTCAGAGATGTTCAGTCGCTAAAAGCATGGCTGAAACTACTACAAACAACGTGAGTATGTCGGATGTTTTGGCAAGTAAACTCCAATTGACTCCAACTCCCAACAACCCCGCCGCAAATGATGTCTCACAAGAGGAACCTGTCCAAAACCCGTTTTTTCCAGTTCGTGAAATCGATGATTAGAGAATATTAGAGACAATAATCCTCAACCTAAATCATCAACCTAATCATCAACCTAATCATCAACCTATCAATTTATCACTGGCAACTGTTTTTTTTTTTTTCGTTTGTTTGATTGTGATCGTCCTAAATTGTATATTCTTAGGGTTGATTTCACCAACAAAGCCTCACTTTTGTTCCCTTTAGCCTCTGCACCAAGGATGGTGCAAGCAGCTGTGATAGATATGATAGAACCATGTCCAAAGTGGCGTGATTAGATGGGACAAGGTTGATCCAGTTTTTCTGCTACCTGATTACCTGGATTTGCATCAGAACTTCGGGAATGCCCGCCGTATGTTTCGGATAATATGGATGTCCCCCCCATTTGGCAATCATGGGCACATCATAAATTTGACCGCCCACCCACTGGATTTCCCTCTGGAACTCCGCTGTACTTCGGCCTTTGGCTTGACAGACATCAGATGGTCGCAGAGACTGGCTCCACCTTGCCCCGAATTTTTGGGTTTCGTAGGTCGGTCATTTTTTTTCAAGCTCAGCTGGCGCAAACTTTTGGACAGCTCGACGACCCCCACGGACAGATCGCTCGTTTTGAGTCGTCGCAGTTGAAACGCTGCGGGTCTTGCAATGTTGATCAAGTTTGAGGATGGATCAAGAATGGACTAGCCAAGATAGATGGTTTTAGTGGATAATATAATATGCATGTTTCTCTTAAGACTATAAGACACCCAAAAATTGTGGAGTTGTTACGTAGACTTAAATTTCGGAAAAAAAAACACATTTGAGAACTGCAGAGATGACGTCAGATCAACCTTTTTTGCCGTTAATGCATCAAAGATTAGCATAGTTTTCAGCCATACTATGTATAGAATATCATGTTTTGAAACATATGACATTATTCCTGTTGTATTTGCTTTATGGTACATAACATGATACAACCCATTATTTAATTAATCATATAATTATACACATGTTATATATATATATATATATTATATTCATCAATATTCTTAATAGTTATATAAGTTATATATATATTATATTCATATTGTTGTTATTGCTATTATCATATATTACATTTAGTAAAATATTCTTATTATTATGTCTATATGTTCGATTATTATACCTCTACATATACCTCTACATATATGTATTATGTATGCACCATTGTTATCAAGCCAGGATAAGGCTTTCAGGCTTTCACGACACCTGCAATGCGGCGCCATCACGTTCCTGGCTTTCACAGTTTGTGTTCCGACGTTTCTCTATGATTCGCTATAGCCATTGGCAGAAAAAAAAGGGTCTCCATGATATGTATATATATATAAAAGTCATTCTAGTGGTTGATGTGTAATTAGATATAATTAAAATGTCTACTATACATTATATATATATGTACATGATTCTATTTGTATATGTCCATGAAATGCACATTCGGAACATCATGTGCTTTTTTGCCTGCCAAAAATTTCATGGTGTCTTCTTTTTTTGGAGGTCTCAAGGTCCCACCAATTTGTGAAAAAAACACTTGCAGGGCAGATTTTTCTATATCCAATGATCCAATCCCCAGTATTCAACACCCGCATTCGTCCTAAATATGTAAAAAATCATGGTCTCTGGGAGGTCTGACTGATTAGCTGGGGGAAGGGATTAATTTTCAGAAATGATAACGGGGTATATTCTATTGCCTGGGTTATTGGGGATCTATTGAGGATTGTAGTGGGGAGAATGGAGAAAGTAGTTTATTCACATGAATTATATAACTTATAACCATTTTCCATGATTAAGTGAGACAACCCAGAAGTTATCCAGTCGGCATTTTTCCCAATCACTGTGAAGGATCAGATCCAGTCGTGATGAATATCAATTCCGTACAGACTTGGTTAGCTAGTTGGACCTTCGTTGCTAGACAAATTGCACAAGAACCAGGACGAAGCAGCTAAGAACAGTGATTTTGCCGTCTAAGATTCGCCCTACATTGTTATTGATGCTTCATTTCCGTGTTGAACGACCAGTGATACGCCTATTTATGTGCGCTGTATATCTAAGATTCGCAATGAATTGTTGGTGACATGTCCATTACCCAATAAGATCATATAAGCCCCAGTACTTTTTTATTATATCCCCATATAGGGTTTGCCTCAAAAACACCCCACATTTCATGATTAACTTGCCCTTAAAAAATCCTCATTTTATAGCCATTCTGCCATGATCAGAATCATATCTCGGATATTGCCTGTAGATCGCACATTATCCCATATGATCCCAGGAATGTTAGTAAAGCTATAGGATCCACCATCCCCACATGTCCCGGATGTTTGAATGTGTAGTATAACATTGGTATATAAATGGTATAAACGTATATAAACCAGCTATAGCCATATGGAGGTTTCCTCCATTGTGGGGGGTACCCACAGTTCTCATCCATATTTTAACCGGGATTTTCCATTTTCAATAAACCATCCAGCGAGCTTGGGGTGCCCCCATGACTTAGGAAACCTCCATAGTTTCCCATGATTTTCCAAGGATTTTGAACCATGCTTGGTGGTTTTGAACCATGCCATCTGGCATTGCTGGCGTGTCCATGGAGGTGGCTTCCATGACGGTGGCCTTTGAGTTGCCTGCAACCCTTCCAGAGGCCACCTTTGCCGTGGCCAGATCGCAGATTTCGGGGAGATCATAGGTGGGAAAAACCGCATGGGTAAAGCATGAAAAATGGCGGTTTAACATGGTTTAACATGGTTGATAGGGGACATATATGTATAATATTTTTATAATATATATATATATACAGTTATATAAATAATGGATTGATGGGCATCATATATACAGTTTTCCAATGTTTGGGGCACCCACTTCTGACCCATTTTGGGGTTTTGGGAAAACGAACAAAGGTTTTGTTCGTCCTTACTCATGGCTTTTAGCGGTTAATTAGCCAATAATGATATCTATCCCTTATTGCTGGGGTTGATTGAATCAACTAAGAGAAGTCGATAGCTGGGGGTTGCTGCCGTCAATCGGCTAAGCCCTTATACTGGTTGGTGGTTTCGAACATGTTTGGAATTTTCCATAATATATGGGATGTCATCCTTCCCATTGACGAACTCATATTTTTCAGAGGGGTAGACCACTAACCAGTATAAGATGACCAGCTCTTAGTTCCATAGTCCCCCCTAGCCGACTGCTAAGGCGTGGATGTTAGAGTTCGTGCGTGCGAGTTCTGATGAACTGGAGGCGAACTGGAGGATCCCCAAAGCTGGGAGTAAACATTGGGGAGATCATCGGTAAACATCTACTTCTGATATTTGGTGAAATGTGAATACTGTATAATACATTCCCATGTTTCACTCATGTTTTTCGATTTGGTGAATGTCAACCATGGAAGATCCAAGATGGTCTCACAGTTTTTCGTAAGGCATCGGGACAAAGATGGATGTAGCATGTTGATGCATGTTGTGTTGGTGGCTCGGCAAGACCCTAAGACTTGAATCTGGGTTTAGCTGGATGGTTCGGTTGTGAATAGACTTGTCTTCTCGATGATTGAGAGGACGATTCTGACGATCATTTTTTCTCAGGGAAGCTGCAACCAGAAACCGGAATTTGATACGTCCTGCGAGTTCGCTATTCCAACCTAATTTTGTTTCAAGTGTGCAGTGTGACGTCCTTTACAATTTCATCAAATCAATTTCTTTTTCACTGATCAAGTATGATCAAGTTCCAAAGTTGGCATTCTTGGAAATTCAATAGTGATATGGCTTTATTATGGCTTTTTAATAATGTATCACATTTGGAATGTGATCGGATAGATTCCCTGGTCCATTTCTATCCATACCCTCTAGTAAACTAACATAGCTATGGAACATCACCATTTTTAATGGGAAAATCGACTATAAATCACCATTTTCAATATATGTTAAATTACCAGAGGGTATCTCGGTTGGTTGGTTGCGGATGATTTGATGATTCGGCCGCCAGGAGCCGATGGATCCGGCGCAGGTGACCTTCTTCCTATGTCCCCTGGACGATTCGCCGGAGATGGCCGGGAGACCTGGATGCCGTGGGCGAAGACGTTTGGGATTCGTTTTTTTTTTGGGGGGGGTTTGAAAAGGATGATGTCTGAATCGGAGAATGTTTGATGATGTTTTTTTTTAAATGGTGAGTTTTTTTTTGGAACAACGGAATAAGCCTGATGAGAGTTGCTTTGCATATAAACTCTCGAAATTACCATAGACATCTTTCGAAATTAGGCTTTTTAAAGCAACAACAGTGCGGATATTGCCAGCCAGAAGTGGGATCATAAATCATCTCGCAACGTCACAATAAATGATGCTTAGTAAGGGAAAGCATGCCTAAATGGCTTTTAGCTTGATGAATTTTATAAGTTATCCAAGTACAGGTGAAACGGTGAAACTGATGTTTTGGGTTGATACTTTTAGTGTGTCACCTGTATTTGATGAACACATTTGGTTACTTCAAAAAACCTTCAGATCATATTTGGTTACATGGTGAAACTGATGTTTTAGTCTCATGAAGGTTGTTTGGACGATTTGAGACCAAATTAAAATTGCTCTGATGATGTTGGGCACCTCACCCACTGGGACGAGTGATACTGTATGTGATGAGGTTGCAGGGAAGCTTTCGTGTCATGTCCGTGTTTCATTGGTTGCAGGGCAGCCTGGCTCACCTTGTATATTATATATAATATATATATATATATATATATATATGAATTGCCCAATAGGATTAAAAGTGAATGTTGTCCATTCTTGTTTTGCTGGAAGATATTTTGGGTGTCAAGCAAACAGCAACATGATTGAGACCAAGCCTGTCTCAAGCCAGTATCTGAGCACATTGTATATATCAAAATTCCTGAAGGTGGAAGAAAGCACTTTTCCATGTATGCAAAAGTGTGATTGTGTGTGATTCTTCCCCATCCAGCCCATGCACATTTGGGTCAAATTCCATGGTAACCCGGTGAACTCCACAGCTTGACGATAGGTGTTGACGCATCTCCAGAAAAGTGCCATGGCATGCCATGGTCAGTTGGATTGCATATATCATCATTGTTTGAGGGATTTGTATAGGTAGCCACTTTTCAAAGGATTCCCATTATGGGATCGATGGCAGTAACCCATATGTGCCATCCAGTCTCACACACTGGAGACACATCCTAAATATATGTATGTAATATAACTTAACATATATAGTCATCCTGGAGAAGAATGTGGAAATTTCAAGAGACCCTCACTGAAATGGGAATATGAGTGAAACTTATCGTTTCCATCTACTTCCGGAGGAATTTTTTTAATGTGGCAGGTTGCGCCCGAAATCAGGTGCGTGGCTGGAAGAAGGTGCTGCTGGGACAGCTGGGACGGGTAAATGGGCCTACTGGTACCGACTGACCCAAAACAGTTGAAATGGGCAATTTATTTGTCCAAGACTCCAAGACATGAACAATTCAATGGATATTCGATTAAGATCAAGACATGTTGATTCAAGATTGAGACAGATTGTGAATATAGGGCCATGACAAATTTCAAATGCCAGAAAACATATGTCTCACAAACACAAAATTAGTAAACTGACCTACCAACGAATAAAAATCTACTGAACCGCGAAAATGGACCCTTTCATCCAGACATCTTGATTCACAGGGGACCAGGGACGATTTGTTGAACACCCCAACTATCAGGGTGCGGCTGGGGCGCGGCTGGGCCATGTTTGATGGGGCCCCCCGGTGTCATCAAACATGGCAATGGAAAATTCCTCATACCCTCTGGTAAACTAACGTAACTATGGAACATCACCATTTTCAATGGGTAAATCCACTATTTCAATGGCCATTTTCAATAGCTTTTTGTATGTTTACCAGAGGGTAAATGGAGGTGTTGATGGAGGTGTTGATCTACAAATGGATGTTCCATTGCCAAGTTTGGTTCATGAAAGGCGTTTGTTTGACTGCAATCTGAACTGAAATTCCTGGTGGCTAGTTCCTCATGAGACTCACCCTATTGTGGGTCATATCCCCAGGAAAAAAAAACGTGTGTTTGGTTATATGTCCACTGATATCATTGGGTGACATGTCCATATATACATATGATATATATATATATATATATATATAAAAATATATATATATATGTAATTATGTGTATATATATATATATGTAATCATATGTACGTGTATATATAATTATATATATATATATGTAATAGTGTGTATATATATATACATACATATATGTAATTATGTGTATATATATATGTATATACCTATATGTATATATATATAATCCCAGACATCATTATACATATCCTTGTTATATCATATCTCCAGAAACTCTTTGGTGTTGGCCCCATAATCACAAACCCAAATGGAAAAGTCGTGGGTCGACTACGACCCATACGACCCATGATACACTACAGATATACAGATTACCCTCTGGTAAACTAACATAGCCATGGAACATCACCATTTTTAATAGGTAAACCATCTATAAATGGGCCATGTTCCATGGCTATGTTAAATAACCAGAGGGTATATCTGATGATCATATCATACTTACATAGACTATTACTCGTTGTGCATCCGGAAGTTTCACCCAATGAAAGTTTCAGGTTTACACTCAGGATTATTTTCAGTGATCATTGTTTTGCATTACTACATGTTTTTTTGTGCTACTGCCAGATTTCAACCTGTTAAACATTTCAGGGATTGCATTGTGATCATTAAGCCCATTAATCATAGATATATACTAAGCATAAACCTTATATAGTTAATTCACCAAGGGAACTGTCAACTTAGCTATCTAGCGTTTTAAATCATGTTATAAATCACCATTCAGTCTTGATCAATAATTCCCAGCTGTTGGTCAGTTTCTGTCCCCAGCTGTTCCCATGTTAAATCACCATACCCTTTGATAAACGTTCACACTTTGCGAACTGGAAAAGAACCATGTTTAAGTTCCGTAAATCAAGTAGTTCTTTAGAAATTAAGAGGTATAAATCAGGTATTTCTATGATTTTCTATGTGCTATGGCTTCAATAACAAAGTTTTTTTGTCATGACCAGAGTTAGTTCGACATGGCCAGTCATGGCCTCAGCGCGTGTCAGGTCTTTGAAGTCTTCGATGCATCGCTGGCGGTGTCCACACGTTGTGCGGTGCCTTGGCGGCCGGTTCCATAAATGGAGGTACCCCCCATCTACAAATGGAGGATGAAATGGGTTACCCCCATTTTGGGAAACCTCCATGTATTTATATATATATATATATATTATATAGATAATGATAATATAGTTATATATAATATATATAACAAAATAAAATAATATATATATATTATATTATATATATAGATAGATATGTTCATAAAGCTGGAAGCCGGGCTCAGGAAGACGCGGGAGCCACGGCCTCGGAAGCGATCCAGGCAGCAGAGAGGCGGTCCTCTGTTCGAAGGACTCTCCATTTTTGTGTGAAAAAAAATGAGGAAATCCACCATTTTTCATGGGAAAACCCACCATTTTTCATGGGAAATCACGATTTTTCATGGGAAAATCACAATTTTTCATGGGAAAATCCACTATTTTTCATGGGAAAACCCACCATTTTTCATGGGAAAACCTACAATTTTATAGCGGAAAATCACAATTTTTCATGGGAAAATCCACAATTTTTCTTGGGAAAACCCACCATTTTTCATGGGAAAATCCACCATTTTTCATGGGAAATCACAATTTTTCATGAGAAAATCATAATTTTTCATGGGAAAATCCACCATTTTTCATGGGAAAACCCACCATTTTTCATGGGAAAACCTACAATTTTATAGCGGAAAATCACAATTTTTCATGGGAAAATCCACAATTTTTCATGGGAAAACCTACCATTTTATAGCGGAAAATCACAATTTTTCATGGGAAAATCCACAATTTTTCTTGGGAAAACCCACAATTTTTCATGGGAAAATCCACCATTTTTCATGGGAAAATCACAATTTTTCATGGGAAAACCCACAATTTTTCATGGGAAATCATAATTTTTCATGGGAAAATCGCAATTTTTCATGGGAAAATCCACCATTGTTCATGGGAAAACCCACCATTTTTCATGGGAAAATCACAATTTTTCATGGGAAAACCCACCATTTTTCATGGGAAATCATAATTTTTCATGGGAAAATCACAATTTTTCATGGGAAAATCGACCATTTTTCATGGGAAAACCCACAATTTTTCATGGGAAAACCTACAATTTTATAGCGGAAAATCA
>Ga0126342_10001122_pt1 | contig 35730 bp, 34 predicted proteins | sample Cyp1metagenome_FD_92528 | JGI IMG/M metagenome (GOLD analysis project Ga0126342, IMG submission 92528) | Coral microbial communities from Lord Howe Island, Old Settlement Bay, Australia - Cyphastrea 1 metagenome | ecosystem: Host-associated > Invertebrates > Cnidaria > Coral ...
ATTATATATCATTATATATCATTATATATCATTATATATCATTATATATCATTATATATCATTATATATCATTATATATCATTATATATCATTATATATCATTATATATATACATATGTATACATATTATGATATATAATATATATGTATCTGTGACTGAAAAGTGCACGTGGAGTATCCAAATATGCTGGTACGTGTATCCCTGGATTGACGGATTTCACGTTATTCTACCGCTCCAAGACTATCGTGGAACAAAGTTGTAACGACCGAGGCAACTATCAATACCATGGATTGGCAGCGCATCTTCTTAATTACATATTGCTTTTTCATGCCTTTTAATGCATGATATGGTAATAAGATGTAATAAAGCTATCTATCTCTCACTCAAGTGCCCGGATGCTGGGATAAGTCTATGATAACGTGCAGCTTTATGTCAATCATTTGATTACCAGACATGAACATGGCTTTCTATTGAAGTGGAGAGCAGTACCCAAGCATCATCAAGAAACATCAAGCAACTCATGGCAGTATCCATGCATCTTTACATCTTGATATGGGTGTGTCTGAAAATGGGGGATACCTCAAAATGGTTCTTTTTATAGGGACAATGATTAACCATTGGAAGTAGGTGTCCCCTATTTCAGACAAACCCAAGCATCATCCAAGTCATCATGCAGGGATTTTTCACATGGCAAGCTGGGAAGTCCCATAAAAAATGAAGGTTTATAGCCGGGAAATGGAGGTTTGTAGCTGGGAAAGTTATCCAATACCATGGTAAACTTTTTCGATGACCAAACAGCTACCATGATTTTCCAGCTATAAATCATGGTGTTTAGCAAAATTCCTCCATATCATCTGGTAAATGATGAATTTTCCATTGCTCAAAAACCACCATGATTTTCGGTTCGCGACATCGACATCAACGAGTTCCGGAGGTCTCTAGTGCCCCGATGAACATGGCAGCCCCACCTGCTGGCTATGGGCCGGGGCGCCTGGAAAATCACCACGCTTAGTCTGTTGGTGTCGAGAATGCTTAAAAACTAGGGACCCTAGGGATTTTAGTCTATTTGAAGACCTGGAAAATGCATGCTTGATGTAAGAGGAGATGGAGATTCGGCTTGACTCCATCCGGATTTTAATTTGGAGTTGTGGGCTTGTCCCTAGAGTGGAGCGCAGGATGGTGAATTCCTATGAATTCCTCCCATCAAGTGTTATTGTAGCATCTTGTATTCATTCTTGTCCATTCTGGCTATCCCACCAGTGTCTTGCCAGCCAAAGAAGGAATCTCCAAGCAACCCCAAGGAGCATGAATATCAAGCCCTACAAAAATTGGTCAACCTGGTTGTACACCTGTTTGAGGCGGTGTTCGCCAAACAAGTATCTTTTTGCTGACATCATTTTTGTAGGTTCACGCGTGGAACAGGGTTGTGACTCATGCAGTGACTGTAGTACAGGTTTACCCAACAAAGACCAATCTTTTGCTATGCGAGCTCACACATGTCGCTTGCTTGAAGTGATCACACATCTATGGTTACAAAATGTTACAAACTGTGTCAATGCTAGTTATGCAGAATAGCCAAATAGCTGTTTTGCCATCTTCACTGAGAGCCTGAAACCGTACCTTGGTTTTCACACCACAAGTTTGCTGATATTCATGGATGTTCATTCCTCAAAATATGGCAACATATACTTTTGACCCATCCACTTTTCCCGAGTTGGGACCCAAAGATCCTCTGCACACAGGATGCCTGCGGCTTATGGAGGCGTGTTTTTTTTTTTTCGGATAGGGTCTTGTGGGTGCAAAGATGTTGGCACATGATTGTATATGAACTTATCATTTGTGTAAACAAAATACATAGATAAATAAGAAAATAAGCAAATAAGTCAGAATAAAATAACATATCAAATAAATAAATATGTAGATAGATTAAAAACATATACATATATCAAGTATATAAGTATATATCTTGCTACACATACCCCCCTGCAGAAGGGAAATCTCTTGCTGGGATGCCTTAAAAAATTCTTCCGAGGCGCTCCGGTGAGCTTTGGGGCCTACGGAGGCTTGCCACAGGCTCAATCTATGGTGACCACGCCGATGCCTCAGCCCTGGGGCTAGATGCTGGATAGTCACCTATTTAAGTGGTTCACTGAAGCTTGGAGAATTCCAGAAAATGACCAGAAAATGATACTTTATCCCTTTCCGTAATGAATCAAATATCAATATTTTCAGGAAATTCACATAGATTCACCATAGATTCACCATTGAATCTAATGATTTTGAGGTCACTTATTGCTTGTTTGATATTGGGTGGATGGGATGAACATGGCAAACCCAAAGAAATAACGGCAATCCCCAATCATTTCCCACATAACTCTGCCTCCTGCAGCATATACTTGAACTGATTTATAGATACTTATAGTATTTTATAGTATATAATGGATCATGTACTGTATAATGTCATACATGAAAATGTAATGTAATGTAATGTAATGTAATGTAATGCAACGCAGTGTGATGTGATGTGATGTGATGTGATGTGATGTGATGTGATGTGATGTAATTAATGTATGTATAAATTATATATATAGACATAGCTTGAGTACTCTTCGAACGGGAAACCATGGTTCCATGTCAAGATAGTGCGACTTGAACATGAATTAGGAGGAAAAGGGCGAAAGAATCTGCAGCTGGTGGTGCGCGCGAGTGCATCCAGGTACTTCATGTGAAGCAAAGTTGCCAGTTGCCCCCAAATCCAGTGATCGATTAATTCAACCTATTTACCACAGCTAATCAACCTATGTTGAGAACACTCTGAAATCGCAGGCCACTCTGGCTGAAACTTGCTTTTGCTTCCGGTCAAACAGCACCGGATCCGGACCTCGCAGCGGTGTGAACAGCTCCGCGCGATGGAGAGCATGGATGAAAAAGAGGCTTGGGCTGTGGTCCCAGGTGCAGAACAGCTGGCGCTACACGTGCCACTCAGCAGCCCTGGTGAAGATGGTGAAATGGTACAAGTCCCACCCCCTGGTTTGGTGAATTTATCACATATTACAATATATACACATAAACGTGACCCATATGTACAAGATTGTACAAGCTGTAAATATGAAAACACATCCCTTTCCGAAGTTCACTTGCAGGTTGCATTTTTTTGCCAACTCTTTATTAGGCAGGATTGGAACCTTCCCGGTGATCCGGGGTACTGTAGACATCCAAAATTCACCACGTCTTTTAGGACCTGAATTATTGACCATATTGGCAGAATATGAAAACACAACTTCCCATGGAGTTTCAAGTAAGCATAGTGATATTTCTCCAGCTCGGTTGATCCATGGGGTTTGCAGTCTGCTAAAACATCCATGGCCCATTTGTGGGTCCGGACCCGAAACGCGGCTGAAATCTAAAGCCGGAAAAAAGAGGCATCAAATCACGCCAAGTCTCCAAAGTTCAACACACATTCCAACACCTAAAGGACCTAAATAGTGTTTAACCAGGCAGAAACAGTATGACACCGGAGAAAACTCAGTCCATCAGCACTCAGCAACTTTCCCACCCCAAAAATGCCACCATTCCAAGATATTCCAAGCACCAATGGCCACCAGAGGTGTACCTTCATCGCTACCACTGGCCTAGTTGGAGTGGCCACCTGGTTCATTTGCAGTCGCATGACCTCGTCCACAGGTGACCAGGGCCATCTTTAGGAAATTTTCGCGGATATTTTGGGGTAAAAACCAAAGTACAGTGGGTAAAAACCAATGGTAAAAAAGTATCGTTTCCTATAGGTTACAGATTGGTGAATGTTTGATCCTTACAGTAAAGCATATAGTAAAACCAAATATTTGCGACCCAGCCAATATAAACCATCCATGCCAACTGCCATCCGCAAGGATCAGCTGTCCTAGCCATCCGTGTGAAGCAGCACCATTGATTGTCCACTTCGAACTTAGTTTGCCATTCCCATCATTGTTGGTCAATATCCTCACTTCTTACTGTAATGGTTCTTGTCCATTGTCCCTACGCGTGTAAACTTTCGTTGCTTGGGACTCTGATTTCTGGTCGCATGCCCATTTTGATCAATTTTTGATCCATATTTTCATATATTTTCTTGATTTGTGTCACTTTGTGTTTGCTAATGCCCCAGTTTATCCCAGAGATGGGACGGATCAGCTATTTCTTCGGAGGCGGTGCGGCGGACGACTTCTTTGCCGGTGGCCGGTCCTTGCGGTGGTACGTGGTGGCTGGCTCGCTGATGTCACCGGGACGAGCGAACTAGTTTCCATGGATTTTCCCAGACTCAACTGACGGTTTTTTGGGTCAGTTTGAGTCATGATATGCTGTTGTTAAGAACTGTTAAGATAACAAATATGTGATGTTTGATTTGTGCGTTGAATACAATTCTTGCTGTCATGATCATCAGACTTGGTAATAGTCAAGCGCATTGGAACGATGATTCCACAAGCAGGATGGAACCGCTGTTTGCAGGCAGAACATCATTTTTGCTTCAGAGCAGATGTGTTGGTGGGTTGACACCAGCGACAAGAGCAAACTGTGATAAACAATGGGAATGGGCTTGGTGCGTTGTGCATCAATTGGGTAAAAACAAAGAGATATATATATACATATATATACATATACATGCATATATATAATATATATATATATATATTATATTATACATTATATACATGCCGTTGGTTCCTCGATTCAGGTTGACCAATCTCTCGACTGAACAGCTCGTCGGACTTAATGGCTCTGTGACCTGGCCGGATCTGGTAGCCGTAGCTGATGGAATGATGAGGATATTATAATATATTATTACAATATTATACGGTGATACAACCAAAGATAGTAAAGGTTAAAGTACAGGTGAATAGAAATGCATAGGAATGCTTTTATGTACACATAGTATATCATGAATCATTCATGAATCAACCCAAAGACCCTGTTAGTTGATGCGTGTATAAGCCTATTTGAGCTTGTGTTGGCTAGGTATCAGGCTTTGAGACTCACCAATATTGTTGGTACAGGATGGTACAGGTATCAGGCTTCATTTGAACTCTGAACAAATCCCTATGGCTCCATTATGCTCCATTATACTATGAATTTCAGTATTATCCCGACCTGGGCATGTTCCCTGATGGTCACCATTTTGCTGAGGTTTATAAGGATCAAAATCTCGCGGGCATCTGGCTGGAAGCGGGAGCTGCAATCGCAATGATCATCACAGCCATCGTGTTTTTGCCGCGCTACATGTCCTTGGGTGCCTTGGTGAAGTGGGCATGGGCGGCATGGAGCAGCACGTGAAAAGCCGGAGCTTCTGTAGCGATTTGATATATGATTTGCATGTTTTGAGATTGGCCGACCCTATACACCAATATGAAACAATATGAAACAATATGAACTAACCAACATTAACTAACATGTCTTTATTTACTTTGCTGGAATGTATTTTCGACCGGTGCTTGTTCGATCGCAATGTGTTGAAACAGGCTGACATTTCCCACAGATGAAACACAGCATTTTCTAGAACCCACATAGAAATGACAGTTCGAACACAACTAAACTGAGACCGTTCTGATGGTGCTGCCTCAAGGATAAAGGAAGGACTTTGAAAGCCTGTTTCAGATATAACTCCAAGGGTTGTCACGCTGACAACTTCCAAGAACTTGCGTGTTTGTTGTAAAAAGGCAATCCGCTCCACACCCTATCCGCCCCATCCATGATACTCTGATAGTGCACAGTGGGATGTGTAGTGAAATCCACAGGCCGCTTTGGGGCAGTGACTTATCGTATCCACGATGTGACACTAAAAATATCATACATTATTTGTTACATTATCATACAATTGAAAACACGAAGTTGTCGAAGTTCTGTCGAAGGTGTTTTTTCTCAACGACCCACGGCTTCCCTTCGCACCGCCAGTGTCAAGGTTTGACCACCACTTCTGGTTTCTTAGGCTGGGCTTGGGGGCAAACCTACTCAGACTCGGGTGTGGACAGATACTGTAGAATAAAAACTCAGAGGAATGACCAGCTTGTCATGGTTTCTAGCAAGATTCTTTGGTGCTTTATCAAAAAAATATAGCATCATCATGGTTCCGACAATTCTGCTTTAAACGTCATTGATCGTATCTATATTTTATTTCATATTATTCATATTCCGTTTCCCTTATATTCCATGGTTTCTTTATTTGAAGATTTTGAAGGCCCTTTTCTCTTTGAATACTGTGCAGTACCCTTCATTTTATGGACCCACGTGGGATGGATCACCGCAACCCACTGCCGCCACCAAGCACAGTTTATTGAGACACGAGATGGGACGGATGGGAAGACGCAAAAACGGAGGATCAAATGATGTCAAATGCCTTAAATCCCCTCCGTGGTATCCTGGCGATTTCAGGTGAGCGATTTGATCTTTTTACCCGAACCATGGGATCTGTTCTTTTCCTGCTCTACTATGTCTTTGTGCTTTGCCCTATTGCACTGTAGCCGGTCTGCAAAGATGGTTCAGATGAATATGTACCCGCAAAACATCGAAAACTGTGGATGTTTCTATGGTTGCAATTGCAAAGACATGTTTTTCCACGCACACTAGCTAAGAGTACATAAGTCACTCGACCAGGACCGAGTTGGTTTGTTTGGAAGTTACTGGACGCTTTTTTTTGCGGGTGTGTTTGATACTCAAAGATATTCTGTTCTGTCTGCCAAGTCACTATGAAATCTATGAGCCCGGGAGACAGCTGTACACAGAAGCCTCACAAAGCTTGCTGTGGCCCACAGCCTTTGACATTGATGTCATGTGGAAATCATGGAAATCATGTGGAGTGGTCAATCCGATCTTCAGGTTTCCCAACTCAGTACTCACATGGTATCAGATGTCATGAAAAGGGATACTCATCCACCCCCCCAGCTGCAAATAACAAAGTCCATGGGAGCATGTTGCCCAAGAAACAATCAGGTACACGGGGGCTTTGGCCATTCGACCCTTGGCACTGGATCATCTACAGCTATATTTTGTGTGCCGGATGGTAATCAGCTGCAATGGTGTCCAAGACTTTTGTCATGTGCTTCTCAAAGTTGTCCCATATACATTCGGCGCAAGCAAAACTGTGTCTTGCATAAGCTTGTGGAAGGCAATGTACTGTACGGGTCCCATGAGCCTCCTGTTCCGTGTGAGTAAAAATAGTGATCGCATAAGTATGGCCCAAGAGCGCATTATTAAGAGAAGTTGTGCAACATAGGCTGCACATCGTACCTCTTAGATGAATCTCAACCGTAAACACCGACCAGCCATTTGTAATATGTCATGTTCTCCTTCACCCCATCTCCTATCTGAAACTGTATCCTCCAAAATTATCCAAAATTGCAGTTTTAACATGTTTTAACAGCACACCTCATGAAGGATTGGAATAGGATTGGATTCAGGGGTACCCGGGGTCGCCTTTTCTCAGAGCTCTCAGACACAGCCGCCCAGATATTTCAAGGGGTTCAGCTCAGCCAGGAAATATCTTTGACCTCCAATCGCTGCCCCTTTGGAGCATCAGCGCAATCATTGGCACATTTGGAGCCTGTTATGCCCTCTTTGGTGGATTGAAGGTGTGGTGGGTGTGGGTGATGCCGAAGACCACAACAGGTTTTGGACCTACAGATCTTGAGCATGCTGATAAGCAAGTTCAGCAAATTATCCAAGTTTCAAGATGCCTTGCAAGGATTAGGGGACGAGGGTAAACTCGCGCAAATATCCATTATTTTGTCAAGTTTGTTGCTGGTTTTTAGGTTTGCTCCAAAGGGATGCTTTGAACTCCAGGCCGCTTGGTGCAAAATACTCGAAACAGCAGGTCTCAAAAGTTGTGATCCTTCCAAAGGGAGAAGATTGCAAGATATTGCAAGTTTTCAAAGGGCGGCCTGTGCATTATTTTTGTCGATTTAGGTTTACAGTACTTACGCTTAAGAGACGTTTGACGTCCAGAAGAGTCAAATATAAGCTGTAAATGTGATTCATTGCCAGGCCCGACAGTTCAACATTTGTTGCTTCACATTTATATTATAGTTGCCTGTTTTAGCTGCTTGGATCTTTAAACCCATCGTGATACCAGCATGCTTCATGTGTTTCTGTTACCGTCAAGGGTCAGGTGTCAATGAACGAACTTGCAAAAATCCTCAAATATTGTTAGACAACACTCCAGTTACAACCCCAAATACCCAGTTAAGAAACTCCACGGATAAAACTCCTAGAGGAGATAATGTCTTCTGAAAACCAACATTGAGTTGGCTCCAGCATGCCCTCTATGTCACGGGAATATAAGACCCCTCGAAAAGTCCCCTCCAAACAAATAGGGCCTTATTGAGTGTATTCTTGCTACCATCAACCCTCAAGAGATACGCAAACATACACAGAATAACCACTATGATCTTGTATATAATTGTATGTATGCATACATAATACGTACAAGTAGTACCCAGGCAAGCCGGGGGCGGAAGTTTCAAAATGGAAACGCCTATAGCCTATAGAGCGGAACAAAGACTGTGCCTATAGGTTGCTGGCAGGCTTGACGTCGCATTCCGGTGCCATCTCTTTTGAAGGTTGGATCTTTTCTCATTTCATCTGGTCTCATTGCATCGCAGCTTCTCTTGGAAATTACGCATTCCATCCCATTGTCGCCGCAGCCTGTGTCATCATCTCACCTCACCTCATCTCATCTCACCTCATCTCATCTCATCTCATCTCATCTCATGTCTTCTCTCCTTTTCTCAGCTCTTCTCAGCTCTTCACCGCTCTTCTCATGTCCGGTCGTCTCAACTCATCCCGTCTCATCCCGTCTCATCTCATCTCGGCTCTTCTCACAACTTTCTCAGCTCTTCGCAGCTCATGTCAGCTCATCTCATGTCTTCTCATCTCTTCTCTCCTCTTCTCACATCTTCTAAGCTTTTCCCGTCTCTTCTCACATCTTCTCAGCTGATCTCAGCTCTTCTCACCTCATCTCAGCTCTTCTCAGCTCACTCTCAGATCATCTCAGCTCTTATCGGGCCCAAAACCTGCTCCAAAATCGAATCACGGCGCCAAATCCACAAGAAGATTCAAAAAGTACGATTTTGAAGCTTCTTAAAAGCAAATTTAAAAGAAACATGGAAAGCGCCAAAAACGAGAAAAGTCATCAAAAACAAATCGACGCAACTTTGGCGGAACCATTCCAATGCGATTTGCAAGCAGCAAGTTGCAAAAGACCATGGAACATCATGGAACTACATGCGCAACAGCAACATTGAGCAACAGTGACGCAGACACCACAACGCGTTTGCAAGCGGCGAGTTGCAAAAGACCATGGAACTACGTGCGCAACAGAAACGCAGAGCAACATTGATGCAGCCATTCCAATACGAGTTAGCAAGCGGCGAGTTGCAAAAGACCATGGAACTACGTGCGCAACAGAAACGCAGAGCAACATTGATGCAGCCATTCCAATACGAGTTAGCAAGCAGCGAGCTGCAAAAAACCATAGAAGTACATGCGCAAAGGCAACGCAGAGCAACTGTGACGCAGCCACTCCAAAGCAACGTCGGCAAGACAGAAGCTTCTCCTGGCCAAAGCCTGCTCCAGAACTGGATCTCGGCGCCAAAGCCAAAAAAAGTATGATTTTGAAGCTTTTTAAAACGGCGTTTAAAAGGAAAATTAAAGGCGCCAAAAACGATAAACATCCGCAAATCTCCTTGCACAACAAGCACGCATTTCCTGCGAGCCTTCCCTCAAAATACTGAAAGTTGAAGATATGAAAACGAAACGAAGCTTTCGTGCGAGACGACGTCCCCACAAATGAAAGTTGAAGATGTGAAAACGAAGCTTTCGTGCGAGACGTCCCTCAAAAACTGCAAGCTGAAGATGTGAAAACGAAGCTTTCGTGCTAGATGTCCCTCAAAAAGTGAAAGCTGAAGATATGAAAGCGACGCATTCGTGCGAGACGTCCCTCAAAAAGTGAAAGTTGAGGATGTGAAAACGAAGCTTTGGTGCCAGATGTCCCTGTGAAAGCTAAGCTTTCGCGCGAGGCATCCCTCAAAAAGTCAAAACTTTAAGAAATTAAGATGTGAAAACGAAGCTTTCGTGCAAGACGCCCCTCAAAAAGTGAAGATGTGAAACCGAAGCTTTCATGCAGGACGTCCCTCAAAAACTGAAAGCTGAAGATGTGAAAACCAAGCTTTCGTGCGAGACGTCACTTAAAAAGAGAAAGTTGAAGAATGTGAAAACGAAGCTTTCGTGCGAGACGTCACTTAAAAAGAGAAAGTTGAAGAATGTGAAAACGAAGCTTTCGGGCGAGACTTGCTGTGACACTTCTTGGCTGTGAGGCGTCTTTGCTGTGAGGCTTCTTTGCTGTGAGACTTCTTTGCTGTGAGACTTCTTTGCTGTGAAACTTCTTTGCTGTGAGACTTCTTTGCTGTGAAACTTCTTTGCTGTGACACTTCTTTGCTGTGAAACTTCTTTGCTGTGAGACTTCTTTGCTGTGAGGCTTCTTTGCTGTGAGACTTCTTTGCTGTAAGATTTCTTTGCTGTGAAACTTCTTTGCTGCGGGGCTTCTTTGCTGTGAGACTTCTTTGCTGTGAGACTTCCTTGCTGTGAGGTTTCTTTGCTGTGAAACTTCTTTGCTGCGTGACTTCTTTGCTGTGAGATTTCTTTGCTGTGTGACTTCTTTGCTGTGAGGTTTCTTTGCTGTGAGACTTCGTTGCTGTGAGACTTCTTTGCTGTGAGGTTTCTGTGCGGTGAGACTTGTTTGCTGTGAGACTGTGAGTTTTTTTGCTGTGAAACGCCGTAACTTGGAAGTATAGACTTCTAAAAAACTTCCTTTGATCAGAGGTTTTTTGGGCCATTATATTCGAAGGGTGCAGCTTTAGAGAATGGTCAACCAACAACGCAGGCCGTGGCAGTTTCCGACTGCCTCAATGGCATTGGTTTGCTCATTGTGGGTGGCTTGGGTCATTGTTTATGCGGGCCCTCAGAAAACGCATAGCTTGGAAAATCAATGGGTTTGCGGAAGTCATCAATTTTTAGATCATGTAGATTGGGGATGGTTTGATGTGTGCAATCCTTTTTGCAACGTGATGCTAGCGGATCTAATGATCCTCTTGTGGGGGTTGTGGTAGGCAGGTGGAGTTTTGAGGATTTGGAACAGGCGTTGTAAGGGGGTGTGGGGCAATGCCGTGAATCCAGTGGGATCTTCTGGTGGCAACTTCCCCTGAAAGACGGCGCACGAATGCGGCCCAGGCATCTGGGTGCCAGCAGCTGCGCTTTATCAGCTGGGTGGTGTTTCCGATCTTTTCCATGAACCTGAAGTTTTGAAACCCTTGGTGGAGCACAGTGTCCTTGCACCCTGGCATGTGATCCTTGGTGAGAAGTCAGCCGGCTGAGAGGAGCACAAGGTATCACTGGCAGCGTTCAGTCTGCACTATTTCAATATTATTATTGAGGTCAGATTGAAATTATACCGTTCCAATGTTCAACGAGTCGAACATTTATGTTTTGAAGTGCCCTAACAAAGGTGAAACCAAGCAGGAAACTGAGAAATGGGCGAGTCTGGCCTTTTAAATTAAAGTACTCAGGGATCCTTGCAGACCAACCCCAAATTGGGACTTTCTCACCCAATCTAATGGGTGCACAGTGTACTGATGCTTGACTTTCCTGTGTGCATGTAAAGTATTTGAGATATACCTAGCAGAAGTGCACCCATTTTGTATATATATATAGACAGCTCATATAAATTTAAGCATACACACCATATACATGTATTATACATACACATGCCAATGTTACAAGCGTTTTCCCTATCAGCAGGGTTAACCCTCCCGAGCCACACCAGTCAGCCCAGGAACTTCAGTGGTTTGTTCCTCACCAATGTCACTTGGCTGTGATGGCTGGATGGTCCCATTCCCCTGTTGGTTGATGATTATGGGGAATTATACTGTATACTACCCAAAATATTGGGGATTATCAAAATCCATGATGGGAATCCCTAGTAACTTGCAAGGTGGTGGGGACCCTTGGGGTTCAAAACTCTTGGTAGCCGAAACTAGTCCAAGTGTCGAGTCACTGGAATTGTGGTCATTGTTTTTCCACGCGTTTTACCTTTGGCAAAAATCCATGAAACATGCAGAGCAGGGGCCAGGGGATTTGGCTCATCTTTGAGACAGGATTGAGGCAAATCCGACATGCACGATGAAGGGGTTGCCGGGCTGCCTGTGGGACCATACAATGTCATCCAGACATGTTTAAAGATGTAGGTGTAGGGTTCACCCCAGATAGAAAGGGGCACAAGCCAAGGCTATAAACCACCCGCCGCTGAGGTTTACTACTGGTCAACCAATCAGGTCATCGTTCAGCGAGCCTTGGCCGCTCGTAGTCTAGCGGATGGTCAGAAGGGCGTTCTCTTCGCGGCATCGATGTGACTGGGACGCAAAGGCCAAGGGGTCACTCGGAAATGGAGGGATTTATGATATTGCACTTACATGTGAAAAATGAAGATTCAAGGGGCATGTACTGGGGTACAATGAGGTTTGTAATTAACCAGGATTATGGGTCCGTCTTAACCAATGTGATAGTTCGAAACTACATTGAAACATGATGATAAACATGCGATTTTGAGATTACAAATTTTGAAAGGGCCGCATGTGCCTTGGAAAATGTGATTGGAACTTGGAACTTCACCGCGACCTCAGTGGAATCAGCCCGTAGTGGACTTGTTACTGTTTATTTCTGGAGTGAAGCATGTATATATATATAAGATTATAAAAGTGATTTGCCCAGATGTATACGCCATGGCCAAACATTGAAATGGGGGTCAATGAATTTGAACCACATTCGATTGGCTATGGGTCAAAACTCACGACCCCGAAATTGGATAAGATACAACGAACATGATGTTGGCATAGAGATGCATAGAGTGGTATAGACTTTCTGGACACATTTTTTGGGACGAGAATAGAACTGGTGCTCTTGAGTACCCCTGCCGGTGCAGATGTTGTTCTTGACAGGTTGCCATGGCAATGCCACCCTTGGGTGCGGGCCTAGTGGGGTTTTACCCGTTTCTAAGTTTCTACTTGGTTCGCTCTTGAGCGTGTTTGACCCCAACCTAGATCCCCAATTTGGCTGTGTTGAAAATCCTGCCAGCTTAAAACTAAGAGGAGTGATAATGCCAGTTTCACGATGGTTTATGTGTAAAAATGTATGCATACCGCAGCTTTCTTGCTTCCCTCAACCACCCTCCCTTTCTTTGGGGGCAGGTTGGGGGTGACTTGCTATGGGTGTGTGTCTAGTGGGGTTTTACACGTATTCTGGTTGGTTCGCAAGTTGATCCCCAACTTGGCTGCGTTGAAAATCATGCCAACTTGAAAAAATTACAATTCTACTCCCCAAACAGTGTATCCACACTGAGGGGTTCTTACGGTAGGTGTTAAGGCCCGGTGTTCAATCCAGGTTGTAATTGTATCCGAAGCGTCCGGCATTTTCCTGTAAATTACCGCGCGCAATGCCTCTTGTGATATGTCCATGTGCATTTCGACTGCGCAGGCTCGCACAAAACGATGTCCCCGGAGGTGTCCCCGGTCGTTTTTCCTGTAAATTTCCATACAAAATGGCTGTCGTACTTTGTCCATGTGCATTTCGACTGCGCAGGCTCGCGCAAAACGATGTCCCCGGAGGTGTCCGCGGCCATTTTTCCTGTTCTGCATGTCAGGTGCGCGGATGACACGCACAAATCATACAAGTAATCCTGATCTGCCAGGCATTTTTGGTTTAGGAAAACGGCGTGTTTGTCAAGGGTTTTGAGCCCAACCTTAAAGCCTTAGTGGGCTTACGGGGAGCCATGGAGAGGGCCCAATCAGTGCCTTTGGATGATCGAATGGTTGGCAGTTGGCAACCCGTTTTGGCCCCAAAAAGTTCGAGATGAATGCAAGTTGCAAGCTTCTAGGCCTTCTGCACTACCCGTAGATGGTGGCTGGAGTGAAAAACCTGATCAAACCATAGCTGGGGGAACCGTTCAGTTTCATCAATCGTCAGCAGAATCTTCTGGGAAGGGACGTGGAGGAGGAGCTTGTGACGGCCCAGGGACTCCATATCCTACAGAGCAGGAATATGGTGAGATGAGGACTGAGGGACGGATGCCTGGGTGTGATGATCCGGTTTTGTCGCAAGGCCGTGTCAAATCTGCTGGAACTAGTGGCATGGAAGAAAGCACAGATGGTTTGCAACGTGCTCTAGAAGGTGAACTTGTAGAGTTTCTGAGGACTCAAAATTCGAAGCTAATGCAAGAGTTAGCGTGTCTCAAGGAACAACTGCAGTGTGTCGGCGCAAGCCGGTTCAGGGGTGGCTTCTTCACCATGGTCTGCTGTGGATGGAACACCAGTTGAAAGTTCAAAGGGCAATGGAACTTTTCAGGCTGAGCATCATGGTAGAGGTGGAAGTAGAACTCCTGGGCCTAGAACTTGTGAACATGCAGTTAATCCTGAGGCTTGTGAAAAAAGGAATCCAATCCGGCTCACTCCAAATGGGACCCGAGTGCCTGAAGGTCCTCCGCCGGCTGATGAGTCGATGTTGCCGCCAATCCCTCCAATCCCAACAGCTGCCGCTTGTGGACGGGACCAGTTTTGTCAGCAATTTGTATGACACATGTGAGTCAAAGCCATGTGTGAACAATGGTCAATGGTGACATGTTGTGGAACCCCCAGGGTGACCGAAAAACTGGGGATGAACTGTTGACAGCTAGCGAAGCAAAACAAATGTGGCTTGAGCGGGAGGTCCAGTCTCTCAAAACTGCTTTGAATCGGGTATCAGTTCCTACTGACTGCGTTTCAACAATCTGGATACTGCGAACGGTGGTTTTGAAGGGAAACTTGGTTTCATGCTTCGGAAGTGTCACATGCAGCTGCTGCCAATCGTCCGACCTCTGATGATCGAGCCCCATCTGGTGGATGTGGAGAAGTGTCTCTTCATGATCCGGCCTTGCATGGTGGAAGTGGGGACGTATCTGTTCATGATCGGGCTTGCAGGGCGGTTCACTCAGTACCTGAAGGTGTTCGGGCTGGGTTTATGCATGGGGATCATCGTGGAAGTGATCGGGCCTTCGAATTGCATGGAGCAGATCCTCATGGAGATCGGGCTCAGCATCTACGTCGTGCACAACTTTGCGAAGATCGGGCTCAGCAGTTGTTTGGAGATCTTCCTGGACTCGGTCGGGCTCAGCATGTTCATGGGGACTTTTTGAAGGTGATCGGGCTCAGCACGTGCATGGTGATCTACCTCAACTTGATCGGGCTTTGCATGGTGGTGCTATGGCGTTCCCTGGGCTTCATGGTCTTCAACAAGATGGGCGTCTTCATGGTGGAGCGCAAGGGCAAGGAACTATGGGTGTGGCTCCAATGCCGGCATCGTGGGAGTCGTCTGGAGGAGGAAGTGGAGGAAAAACGGAGCTAATGGTGCTTCGCCGCTGGAGTTTGGCGATTGGCTCTACCTATGTGGCCCAATCATGAGGGATTTGCCTCATGTGGCTGGGAGGTGGTGGGATGCTACGGTGCGCCAAGCTCATGCCTTCTACTTGGAATGGAAGGGACTATGTCCTCTACAACGTGTTCAACTTTGCCCACGCCTCCCTGATGAACTGTTGGAAAGCTGCTTCACCAGAACGGAGCAGAGAGCCGTTACCTTGTTGCTCAGGGCAGTGAGGTGAGCGCAGAGCAACAGCAAGAGTTGGTGGTGGATAGAGATCTCAGCAGCACGGCAATTCTCTTCCACCTCTACGTTAGACATCAACCTGGTGGGCCTGGAGAAAAAGCAATCCTCTTGGGGCAGTTCACAACTTTGCAGAAGGCGTCTTCGATGCAAGAGCTGGCTTCGTCTTTGAGGACCTGGCGGCGACACTTTGCAAGGGCTCGTGAAGTTGATGCAAGCTTACCTGATGGAGTGCTTCTCATCAAGGCACTTGAAGCTGCGGCTGTCCAAGTTGCCAAGGAGGACTCTCAAGCAGCATTCAGGCTTTCAACAAGCCGACAATTGACCAACGTCCAACGGAACAGTCAATCTGGAGCTTTAGTCAATGTTTGTTGGCTGAAGCAGAGACGTTGAGTTTGCTGAAGGCTTCTTCTACAACGACCACCAATGCGAGCACACCAGTGCGCCTCAAACAGATGGATGCGGAAGCATCACAAACTTCACCTCAAAAGCCAGGCACTCCTGCCAGCACTGGCAACAAGTCCGGAAAAGGACAAGCCATTCCAATGTCAGAGCAACCATGCAAGTTTTTCCGAAGTGACACTGGCTGTAAGGCCGGAAGAAGCTGCAAATGGTCGCGCTCTTGGGATGGGGTGGAGGACAAAAACAGCAGGTGCTGGATCTGCGGCGGCAAAGATCATCGCAAGTCTAATTGCAAGATCAAGGGCAACGGCAACAAACCTCCATCCAACGAGTCAGGTTTGGGGGGAGGACGTGGTGGGAATCAAAATGCCGCCATCAAAGCAGTTGTCAAGCAGGCTTCAGTTGGAAAAGGTCATGATGGTTCAGCTACAAGCTCAACAACTGATGCAACCACCTCTCAGCCGAGCGCTGATGGTCCAGGATTGGGTGCTGAGGGCAATGGGGCTTTATCTAGTGCAACCTCGGAGGTGGAAAAGGGGGGGAGCTCCAGCTGCCAGTCCTGTGACCACGGAACTATTGGCGGAAGCCACTCAGTTGCTGAAGTCTCTGCGTATGCCCAACTTGAAGGTGATGCGGCGGTCAAGCATTGAGCCATATGCTCAAATTGTGCTGCTAGACAGGTGCAACACATGGCCTACGTCCTGCAGCTTCTGAAGAAGAATGGCAGTCTGCAGAAAGCACTCAGGTGATGTTGGCAGATGGTGTCACGGAAAGCCTCCATTTGAAGCCTGGCACCAAAGTCTTGCTTTCACATCCTCTTCTCAGTCCTGCTGCCGCCTCATGGATTGTCCCACTGGGTTGTTTGAACGAACTCAACTACAAGTTGGAATGGAAGGACCACATGTGCCACCTCTTCACCAAGTCCGGAGATAAGATCGATGTGGAACTTCACAACGGATGCCCATGTGTTGCTCATGACCTTGGAGCAAGACTGCTGATTGTCTTGGAACAACATCAACTACAGCAGGAACTGAAAAAGAAGCCTTGAAGTCGATCTTGACTATGGGTGCCGCCGGTCTTGGCGATAACATGAGCATCGAAATGGCAATGCTTGTCAAGCTCAAGGAAGTGATGCCGACCTTGCCTGATGATTTGGCGTTGAAGTTGGTCCCAGATCTTTCAGTGCTCACGGACCCCTACATCGGCTTGAAGCTTCCATGGAATCGCAGAAAGCGAAAGAGACTCATGATGGCAAAGAATGTGATCACCCACATGTACGGTGGACCTGATGCCCAGTATTGGGAGCTGCGATTAGCCAATGGGCACACTGAGGTGGTGTGCGTTGACCTGGAAGCTCCAACGGCTGCCAATGCATTGGATGAGGCAACTTTTGCATTTCTGCTCTCACTGTGCGCTACTTGGTGGGCCTCCATGCAGAACTACAAGCGCACTCAGGTTTCAAAACGATGATGATCCACCTGTCCTTCGAACAGAAGATCACCCGTATGGTTTGCCATCACTGACCCCACAGCAAGCATAATTGGTCACCAATGACTCTATCTTGTTGCTGAGGTTGATGCTGATGTACATCCTCTGTGAAGAAGTGCGGCCGAAAGAACAAGCCCAAACAGCATTTCGTTTTGAACAGCCACAAGATCCAGCGGAATACCGCAACCAAAAGGACGTGCTGGAACATCAGAACATCAGTACTTCTCAATGTGGAGGACCCAGGAGTGGAAAAGCTTTCAACAAGCTTGCAGTGCCAAGCTGATCTCATTCGACCAAGGGCCTTTTGGGTATCAAAAACGAAAACCAACCACATTGGCCTTGATCAATTTGGATGAGATGACTCAGCTACAAGATGTCCGAGGACGTGGCACTGAACCTGAGGTTGCTCCACCACAGTCAATGCGCGAAAGATGTGCTCGTTCCAAAACTTGGGCAGCATGGGCACCTGGTTTGAAGGCTGCAGTAGCTGAAGCGATCAGCAGATGGATCCGCCGTGAAGCGCCTCCTCGTGAACAGCCTGATGGATTGACTGGTGCCATGATGGCCAACTACGAGATCAGACCAGTTGGCGTTGGTACTGTTGCTCTTCAACAATGGAAGCAGCACTATTTGCAAGATCATATGCCAGCTCGTCGAGATTGCAGCCACTGTGTGCGTTCTCAAGGCCGAAGCCGAGCACATCGACGTGTTGTCCATCCTGAAGCTTTTGCTTTGAGCTTGGACATGTCTGGAAGGATGACTGGTGGAAAAGATCAAACTCCAGACACTTGCAAGTACTTCTTGGTGTGTTGCTACACGTACCCTGCGAACAAGAAGGAGAAACCTTTGCTACAACGGCCAGACCAAGACGAAGAGGAAGATCATCCTCTACCAGGCCTGGATGACCCTATTTTATCCAGTGATCCTCAAAATCAACAACCAGGAGATGATCAACAACCGCAACAACTTGATGACCAAGGTCAACAACCAGTGGGCCCAGAAGCTCCAAATGCAGATGCTTTCCCAGCAGCTGTTGCGCAAGAAGAGCCTGATCCACTTCAAGAAGAATCGGTGCCTGACATCGTTGAAGATGCCGACGTGAGGTCAGCCTATGGTATGCACGACACATGGATGCGCCTCATCAATGAGTCCAAGGATGTCACTGTCCGCAACCTCACTTTTGCGGAGCCCATCGCGAACAAACCGAGATCTATGCTTGTTTGCGCTCTTTGTGCTGCCCAGTGTATCGGATGCACAGTGATCGTGCACGTGAATTCCTGGCTCGACCTGTCCATCAATGGTGTCTTGGCCGTGGCATCGTTCAAACTATGACTCCGGGCAGTGCATTCAAAACAAATGGCAGAGCACAATGAAGTTGGGATGATCAAAAAAGGTGTCCGCACTTTGATCTCTGCCCATGCGTGCCCTTTGGATAGATGGCCCCTTGCAGTTCGACATGTGGGTGAACGGCGTCTTCGCAACCAGCTCAACCCAGCGGATGGCCTGTTGGAAAGCTTCTGAGGTTTGGTTCAAAAGCCTATGCCCTGAAGAAAAGCTGGCCAGACCGCTACGTTCAATGGCGTGATGGCCGTGAAGAAGTTGTTGTGTGGGGCCCTGCAGATGGATCTTCAATCACTACAACAACGTACTTTGTCAAGTCCACTGCAACGAACATGTGCTTCTATACGGATGATGTTGTGATCCCGGCTGATGATGTCATGTTGGGTCAGCATGCAGCTGATGCTGCTGGTCCCGGGGGAGAAGCTTTGCCATATCTTCCTGAACGTGATGTTTCGCCAGCTCAACCTCAGTTTCGTGATGGTCTTCCAGCACGGCGGTTGCGATCCAAAACTGCTCCGCCACCTGCAATTTCTACTTTGTCATTGTTGCACATTGAGGGGGAGAAGCGCATCCTTGAAAAGTTTGGCAACGTCTTTGAGTTTGCGCTGCCGCCTGATGATGAAATCCCCTCTGAAGGTTCATGGACGCTGGAAACTACGCTTTCACCTGAACCACCTCTACCTCAAGAACCAGTTCAAGAGGATCATGATGCTCCGCTACCAGGGCATGATGATGAAAAGGATGGTGATGGGGGGCAAGATGAATATCCAGGGGTCAATGATCGATGGGAGGAGGAACCAAATGCGGAGGAGGATTTGGGGGAGGTGCCTAACAGCAGAGATGGTGGCTCAAGCTCTGCGGCCTCACAGATTGCTCTTGTAAGAATGACAAAGATGCAAGCCCTCCAAACCATCCATGACAATGTATCGGACTACATGATTGAGGAAATCAGCAAGATCACCGGCACTTCTCCAGAACAGATGTGGTGCTTTCCTGTACTCAACAAAGCTCTGGTTCGTAAGGTTGAAGTCGAAGAACAGACTCAACAACTTGTGGAGGAAGTTCAAGCTGAAGAACAACTACAGCTCGCCAATGAGTTCTTGGTCACCAAGACTGTCAGCAACAAAGAGGTCCGCGAGAACGTTGCGGATTGGACTGAATCCATCAAGGCTGAGTACGAGCAGCTTGCTGTCAACAAAAAGGGTGTCAAACCTATGTCAAGGTCTCAACTGCAGAAGATGGCTGATGAGCAGGGCAGAACCTTGGAAATTCTTCCTGCAAAGATGGTTCGCACGCGAAAAGCTGGAACTGGAGCTTATCGCTCAAGAGCAGTGGTGTGTGGCAACTACCAAACACCAAATGATGACAATACGTATGCTGGTGGGGCCGATGGAACTCAGATCCGAACTATGCTGAGGATCAGTGCACAATATCGTTGGCGAGCAGCTTCTACTGACATCCGCACAGCGTTTCTCAACGCACCAAGACTCGATGACTCCAGGCTGATCGCTATGGAGGTGCCTCATGTCTACAAGCTGCTGGGACTGGCAAAGCCTGATGAAGTATGGCTCATCGTCCTGGCAATGTATGGACTTCAAGCTTCACCACGTGACTGGTGCTTGCATCGTGATGCCACTCTTCCTACGTTGAAATGGACCAGGAACGGGCCTAGTGGATTGCTGACCGGAAGCTCTGAAAGAACCAGAGATGAAAACGTCTGGTGCCTTGAAGAGCTGGATGAATCCGGTTATGTTCACTGGAATGGCTTAATGTCTGTCTATGTCGTGAGGCAGTTCATGGTGCGTTGCGAGCTCTTTCTGAAGTTTGACTATGTCTTCTGTGGAATGGGCTGGTGTTGACAAGCCTCTCAAATACTGTGGCTTTGAAGTCTCTGAGGATGCCAACGGCAATGGATTTTTCATGCCAACCAGCACATGTATTGAGCAGGAGATGTTGCAGCGATGGAACATCAACGGCGGTGTTGAATATCCTCACTTTAAAGTTGCTGAGGATCAAGAAGTTGAAGAAGACCCAGATCTGGGTGATATCAAAACAGCTCAGGCTTTGGCTGGATCGTTGTTGTGGCTGAGCTCTCGTACAAGACCTGATCTTGCCCATGGAGTCGCAACCATGAGCCGACTGATGACCAAAGCTCTAATCAAAGCCATTCAGATCGGCACAACGTTGATGAAGTATGTGAAAGGCAGCCCTGGTGTTGGATTGCGTTACACTACGAATGTGCCTGATGATTGGGGTGTCCATGGTCAGCTGAAGGTAAAGAGACGCGATTTGCTGCTGGAGATCTTCTGCGACACCGCTTGCTCAGCAGGCTCTGGTCACAGGAGCATTCAAGGCATTGTTGTATGTCTTGGTGGTCAACCGATATGTTGGCAGACAAGCCACAACAGCCTTTTTGTCACCCACAGTACGGCCGAGGCAGAAATGGTCCGCTACTGTGAATGTGAAGGCCTGATCGCAGGCAAAGCAGCAGAAGCATTCGTGAAAGAGCTCACTGGTGTTACAGCTGTGAAAAAGGTCATCTATGGTGACAACATTGCAGCGATTGGGCTAGCCAATGGTACTACCTCTTCTTCATGGCGTACCAGGCACTTGCGTATCCGAGCAAGTCTTCTCAAAGAAGCCCTTGATGAAACTGATGCAGCTGGTGGCCAATGGAAGTTGATCCACGTTCGTGGCCTTGATCTAGTTGCGGATGGATTTACAAAGCCTCTTTTTGGAGCTGCGTTCAAGCGATTCTTGGAGAACTTGGGCATGAACATTCCGTTCTTGCGGGCTGAAGATCCTGAGGTGCGTGCAGCTCAGATGCGAAATCTTGGCAGCCGAGAACGAGTTCATGCTGGCGCAGCTTCTGCATGAGCTTTCTGGTTGGTCAGGCGATGCTGACTGAAGCCACAGCTCTTGAGTTGAAGAGCGAAGGTGATGAAGCTGATCCGTTATGGATAGCGGCAGTGGTGCTGATGATCCTTGGGGCAATCTATGCAGGCAAGTTAGCTGTGATGTCAGCGATGTGTTGCCTGAGACGATTGCAGTGGTTCAAAGAGCTTCCTGCAGCTGTCGCAAATGATGGTGATGCATCATCAAGCTCCGCTACCAAAAATGATGATGTGAGATCAAGTTCTATGCAGCGGTCGGGCACTTCGAATGCAGCTGGACCTTTGAGCAGTTCTAGCCCTGAGCAGGCTGTGGTTGCTGGCCCTGTGCAGGCCGTGTCAAGCGATGGTCCAGGGCAGGCCACTCGCTCTCCTTGCAGATCTGCGGCTGCTGTGGCGTCTTCGAGCGGCGCTGAATCTGGCCCTGTGCAGGCCTCTACTGCTGCTGTGGCGTCTTCGAGCGGTGCTGAATCTGGCCCTCGGCAGGCCTCTACTACTGCTGCTGCGGCGTCTTCGAGCGATGCTGGATCTGGCCCTGAGCAGCCCTTGCTGCTGACGTATCTGGCCTTGAGCAGGCCCTGCGCGCTGTGGCGGCGATTTCCGGGCGAGCTGTTGCGGATGGTGTTAGCCTTGAGCAGGCTATGCGGCAGCATGCAGCTGGAGTGAGCGAGGCATTGCGGGTCGGGGGCCGGTCTGTAACAGACTTGCACAACCCATGGAACTTGTTTCAACATGAAAATAGAGGCAAAGGATGGTCGCCGGCTAAAATGGCCTGTATGTACACGAAGTGGCGACAACATCCGAGGGATAAAATGCCTTGAGCCTAAGAACCAATTTTAGGTTCCTTTTTTTTGTTTTGAAATGCAATTCATGTTGGCTGGGTGCCAAGAATTCAACTCCAAGATCGTGAAATCACGATTGGGGGAATCTGTCAGGTGCGCGGATGACACGCACAAATCATAGAAGTGATCCTGATCTGCCAGGCATTTTGGTTTAGGAAAACACCGTGTTTGTCAAGCCTGTAAATTTCCAGACACAATGGCTCTTGTGCAATGTCCGACTGCATTTCGACTGCGTGGGCTCGCACAAAACGATGTCCCCGGAGGTGACTCCGGCCATTTTTCTTGTAATTTTCCATGCAAAATGGCCCTTGTACAATGTCCGTCTGCATTTCGACTGCGTGGGCTCGCACAAAGTGTGCTTCCCGGTCTTGGGATCGGTCTTCCTCCTCAACATCCTCCTCCTCAACGTCATCATCTTCCTCCTCAACATCAACATCATCATCTTCCTCTCCTCGCAATCATCATCATCGTCGTCGTCGTCATCATCATCACCCTCACCATCATCATCAACATCGCCATCAGCATCACCATCAACATCATCGTCAACATTAATTACCATCATCACCCACATTAATTAACATCATCATCAACATTATAATTAATACATTATCCTTTTACTCCCCCCACACTGTTTGGGGTTTCTTGTCGGGATAATGAGGTGATGAATCCCTTGTAACAACCCGTAGCCATTTATTCTCCATTCATGCCAAACGGCAAGTCGTGGTTCAAACCCCCGCATTTTATCAGTGGCGTATGAAAGACCTGTAAATTGCGTCGTAAATCACCGGATGTCATCAGAACGAACCTCGCCATGCCGATTCCTCGCCCAGGAAAGTGGTGGGTTTTATTTTTTTGTGCCTTCCGGGTACCATCGGACATTTGGCCGCAAAGTCTTTTCCGGCTGAGACCTCAACTGTTAAAGTAGCTGGAACTGACCGAATTAAGTTGGCTGATTGAAAAAAGCATTAATTACTTTTTTTTTCCCCACATCTTTGTGTGGGGTTCTTGTTTTTGGTTCTGTATCCCGCCGTCCGCCTCCGCCTCTGCCTCATCTTTGTCACACACACACGCACCATCTTTCACACACAGCTTTGTCACACACCATCTTTCACACACAACTTTGTCACACACCATCTTTCACACACACACACAACTTTGTCACACACCATCTTTCACACACACACACAACTTTGTCAGACACCATCTTTCACACACAACTTTGCACACACACACAACTTTGTCACACACAACTTTGCCACACACACACACACACTACCTTTGACCAACCACCATCTTTCACACACAACTTTGTCACACACAATTTTGTTACACACCATCTTTCACACACAACTTTGTCACACACACAACTTTGTCACACACACACACAACTTTGTCACACACCAACTTTCACACACAACTTTGTCACACACCATCTGTCACACACAACTTTGTCACACACACACAACTTTGTCACACACCTCCTTTCACACACAACTTTGTCACACACCGGTGACGCCGCGGCACTTTGCGTGGCAGGCGTGGCGTGGCAGGCGTGGCACTTGTGGCACTGGGCTGGATTTGGTGGCGCGCTTGGGGCCTATAGTCGCCGCGGCACTTTGCGTGGCAGGCGTGGCACTTGGCGACATCCACCATTGTTTTGCGTGGCAGGGGCCGCGCTTGGTGACATCAACCTTCCGTTTGCGTGACAGGCATGGCACTTGTGGCACTGGCTGGATCTGGTGGCGCGCTTGGGGCCCATTAGTCGCCGGTGGCACTGTGGCACTTTGCGTGGCAGGCGTGGCACTTGGCGATGTCGACCTTCGTTTTGTATACTGGTGTCGCACTTGGCGACGTCGACCTTCGTTTTGCGTGGGAGGCCTGGCGCTTGTTGACATCGACCTTCGTCTTGTGTGGCAGGCGTGGCACTTATGGCACTGGGCTGGATCTGGTGGCACGCTTGGGGCCCGTTACTCGTCGCGGCACTTTGCGTGGCAGGAGTGGCGCATGGCGACATTCACCTTCGTTTTGCGTCACAGGGGTGGCACTTGGTGACATCGACCTTCGGTTTGCGTGGAGGGCTGGCACTGGGCTGGATCTGGTGGCGCGCTTGGGGCCCGTTAGTCGCTGGTGACGCCGTGGCACTTTGCGTGGCAGGCGTGGCACTTGCTCCGTTTTGCGTGGCAGGCGTGGCACTTATAAGTTATATGGCACTGGGCTGGATATGGCAGTGGCACGCTTGGGGCCCGTTAGTCGCCGGTGACGCTGCGGCACTTTGCGTGGCAGGCGTGGTCCACCTTCGTTTTGCGTGGCAGGCGTGGCACTTGGTGACATCGATCTTCGTCTTGTGTGACAGGCGTGGCACGCTGGATCTGGTGGCACGCTTGGTGCCCGTTAGTCGCCGGTGACGCCGCGGCACTTTGCGTGGCAGGCGTGGCACTTGGCGACGTCGACCTTCGTTGTGTGGCAGGCGTGGCGCTTGCATGGACCTTCGTTTTGCGTGGCAAGCGTGGCGCTTATGGCGCTGGGCTGGATCTGGTCGGTGGCACGCAACTTTATCACACACAATTCGTTCACACTCATACACAACTATTTCACAACTTCCTCATGCACAACTCTGCCACATACAACTTTTGTACTTATCGATCCTCCACCACCTCCATTTGTCTTTCCTCCCTTCCCCGTCCCACTTCAACTTCTGCTTCTGATTTTTGGAAGAAATTGACTCGTGGCGTTATCCGGTCCTTTAATTCTTGACGCTTTAAAGCGAGAGACCATGCATGCACTCATCAAATGCAGCATGTGAAGTCTGTGTCCTGTGTTCATACCCAATTTCACTGAAACTCATTCGGAGGATTGCTTCTGGTCCGACGGAATGCCAGCATTTCGCGCAATGGAGAACCCTTCACCGTCACATGGCTGTAATATGCTGTAATATTTTGCAAGAGTGGTAGCTGCTTGTAGCCCGTGCCAGGTGGAATTGACACAAAAGTCCAAGGGGTTCAGCGCAGCCATCTGCGTTCTTTTTAACAGGGAACATGCAGATAAGGACTGACCCACTGATTGCCGATTGCATTTTGCTGGCATCTTATATTGTGCTGCATGTGTGAGTAACATTTTTTTAATGGTGTTTATGCATGACTCCATGACCATGGTTTTCGCTTCTCTCCCTCAGTCTCAGCTGACTCCGACCATGTCCACTGAAGTGCTGAGAAATGGATTAAGTCTCATGTTTCACCCCCAAAGAATTTTGGAGTACTGCATGTCCCCATGTTGATATATACGCTGTTCTGCTGAAACGATTGCCCGCGCAACAAACACACGCAACTGATGCGTTTCCAATTGGATGCGTCTTGTGGCAAAAATCCCGTCCCAGTTGCGACGGTGCTTTGCGATTTTTAGCCTATGACTCTACCCTCTGGATCCCTCTGGCAATTTGTCTTAATATTTAATATAACATAATATAGCTATGAAAAACCCACCATGATCCCAGTTTATAGATGATTTTCGCATTTAAAACTGGTCCAATGCCATGTTTGATCACCACAGGGTACTTTTGCGGCATGATATGTCAGAAACGAGGTCCCGAAAAACGACGAGGTGTATCCTGAGCTGGTGAAAGCCGTCGCACGGCAGCAGCTGCATGTCCATGGTTTGTTCCGTGAGAGCGCCTCAAAACATGTATTGACGGCGATCAAAAAATAGAGTGGTTGGGTACATGTGCAATCTATATAAATACTATTGTATTCTGTACTAATTACTGAATACTAAAGATGAACAGTTCTGTGGATCCATTGGTACCCTATTTCTGAGCCATAGTTTCACGTAGCCATATATGTATGTAATTGTTATATAAGACATAAAGACGTTGTGGTGGTGTATGTCCTTGTGCCACCCGATGCCAGTATAACAGGGTAGCAGTTGGAAGTATGGCCCTAGGCCATGATAGCCATGATCCCTGGATTTCCTGCTGTTTGCCCCTCACCCAGCAGGTTATGCCCCTGTGGTCCCTGGGCTTCTTTGCCGCGGTCCTGGTGGGCAGCGTGTTGTCGTCCTTCAACTCTGCGCTGAATTCGGCGGCCACCATCTTCGGGTTGGAAATCTACAAGGTCTACATCAACAAGGACCCAAATGACACCTGCGTAAAACCAAGACATTGTTGTAATGGACCCCCCTGTTAAAGGGGTTCGGCAGCGGGTTTCTTGCGCTCTTCAGAATGTCTCTTTGATACGATCAAGCTAGATTTCAGTCTGGTCCAACCTGCGTTTCTTGTTTCCGTTGCGCAATCACATCAAGGCAACATGGAGGTTCAACAACCAGTCAAGACTCAGCATGGACAAGTTTTCACGGACAATGAACCCAGATATGTATGCAGATGTTCTTGATGTAGCCGTAGAAGTAGAGTTGGAGGTCTAGGCCAAGGAACCCTTTGGTGGTTTTGCCAAATATCCATTGTCGGGTCAATGGGATTCTTTTCTTGGTGACCCATGTGAATGTGGACCCCATCAATTCAGCTACAAATCACGTGGCTGGTCATGAACCCTCCACCAAGGCATCAGGGTTTTTTGATCCCTTCCAAAGTGTATGATTACATTTAATAACATACCTACATAATATGTATATGTATACGTATATATAATAATTAGATATTTAAAACAATTTTAGACACTATATTGAATTATGTTCTATTTTTTTTGATTATATTATATGTTTTTTGCTTTATTTTATCATATTATTGTTATTATTCTTATTATTGTTACTGTTATTGTTATTGTTATTATTGTTGTTATTATTATTATTATTATTATTAATATAATATATATGTATGTATGTATGTATGTATGTATGTATGTATGTATGTATAAATTTATTTTTATTTCCCCGCCTGCCAGGTGAGGGTTGTTAGATTTTATCAGAGCTGTTCTCCTCATCCTCCCCCTCCTCCTTCTCCCCCCCCTCCTCCCCCTCTTCCTCCTCCGCCTCCTCCTCTTCCTCCTCCTCCAGTTTCTCCTCGACCATGTCTGCATCCAATTCCACGTCCACTTCCGCCACTTCCATGTCCACTTCCGCCTTGCCAACTCTTCGCCAATCTCTTAGCCAACTTCTGTGCGCAGTGGGCACTGCTGGACCTCAACTGCCGGCTTCCGATCTGAGTGGGCACGGCTGGACCTCAACCGCCAGGTTCCGAGCGCAGTGGGCACCGCTGGACCTCAACCAGGGACCTTCAGAGCTCAATAAGCACCGCTGGACCCCAACCTGGGACCTTCCGAGCTCAGTGGGCACTGCTGGACCTCAACCTCGGACCTTCCGAGCTCAGTGGGCACCGCTGGACCTCAACGGGCAGATAGAATGCCAGAAGATATGCCAGAAGATATGCCAGATAGAATGCCAGATAGAATGCCAGAAGATATGCCAGATAAAATGCCAGAAGATATGCCAGATAGAATGCCAGAAGATATGCCAGATAGAATGCCAGAATTGTGAGGCCGGACCGGATGATGTTCCTGATTGGAAGCTTCGGAACGCGAGAGTCGCGAAGGAGCGGTGCGAAAAACTCAAGGAGAAGCATCCTGAGGCCGGAACTGGCCGGAGCTGATTTTTCATGTTGTGAGTAGCATTGTCGGCGAATTTTCTTTTGAGTAAGATTATCGGTGAATTTTGCTTTGCACGTGGTCAGGATTCAAGGTGGCTGGAGATGGTGAAGCAAATGGATGATGAGACCCTGAGCGACCACATCACTTTCACCATCTTTCATCCGCCGTGTGCGTGCCTCAAATTGAGCACTGTCTTTTTTAATTTGGTTGTTGCCATTCCATGAAGTGACGCTTGTTTTTGATCAACATGGATTGTGTCCATGATTTGCATGAGGTCCTTGAAAGCGGCAGCATGAAGCGCATCCTCGGCATCTCTAAGGCCATGGAACTTGGCGATGGCAACGTGACCCGAGAGTGGTCCTGATCTGATTGCTTGCTTGAACGTCATCCAATCATCCAATCATCCTCATCCTCATCCTCACCCTCATCATCATCATCACCATCATCATCATCATCATCAGCACATGATTGCATCACTCTGGGCCAGGAACATCGATGTGGCGGCTCACAACGAAGGCCAGGAGTTATGAGGTTTGGAACTCAGATTGGAACTCTGGTTTGAATGTTTTGCTTGATACTTTGATTGGTGGATCCGTTTTTCATTTTTGGATGTTCTGCTTAGGCCCCCCAGCTGCTGACTTCCAGCTGCCGACCATCAACAGAGTGGAAAATGTGAGTTCAGCGGATGCAGCCTCGCTTGATTGCTTTTTGATCTCAGAGAGTCTGCGGACCTTGTTTCTGAAGACCGGATTGCTGTTTGCAAAGTGCGAGTCCTTGAGCCTGGGTCATCGTCATCATCTTCCAAGCTGCCTACTCCCACAGAAGGCAAGGATTTGTTGAATTTCAACGTCATTTCGTGACACATCAATCATGACCTTGCTTGGCTTTGATTTGACCCTGCTGCATCAAATTTGATGGCCTGTTTCCTGGCAGTTTGGCTTCAAACCCAAGCATTGCAATCAACCAAGTTTTGGAAGTTGACAAATCCCTGCCCCAGGTTGACACAATCCAGATATTGAACCCAATTTTCCTAGTTTACTATCTGTGTTCGAACATTGAAATTCAAGAGCTGTTATGAATCTAGTTCAAATATGTTCAAATAATTTCCCACGCAAGGCGGTGTCCAAACACTGAAGAAGGCGGTGTCCAAACACTGAAATGCAAGAACTGTAATGAATCTAATTCCAACATATTTCCCAAAAAAAGCGGTCAAGCATACTACTATTGTTTCAACCACCTTCTTTTGAACACTACCCAAAAATAGCCAATCGAAAGCCATGCCTCCGATTCCAGTGCTGAAAAAGCCGAAGACTCGCTCCACGAGGAACAGAGAATTTTGTCCGCAAGTTGTGTATTTTGAATCCAGTGGGGACCTCCTGACTCGGATTCACCCAGTCTTTTTTGTTTGCCTTTATTGACTTTGGACCCACCAAGGACAAACGAAGGGCCGAGAATAAGAAAAGGACTGGGAACTACGCTTCTTGGATTGCATTTAATTGTTGCTCATGCAAATTTGCTGGTGGGCCATTATTGTTTTTCCTGCTTTTGGAGACCAAACTACCTCTTGATTTGAGTTGATAATCTTTCGCTTTCACGTCCACACTCAGGAAGGATTTGAAAATCCAGACCATCATGAATTCCTTCTCTCGGCGCCGCTGCCTGTGGGGCGCGTGGGTGGCCCATCGGGCCACGTGACTGTGGAGGTGGAAGCGTTGGCTCCACCATCTCCACCTCTTCCACCGCCGGCGGCTCCACCATCTCCACCTCTTCCACCGCCGGCTGCTCCGCCGCCAGTGTCTTGAACAAGATTATAAGTTTCAAGATTGTCTTCATCCATTCTAGCATTGTATTGACAATTTGCACATTCATGCAGATGGGGAATTTGCACAAATCCTGTTGCAAATCTTGCCTCAGGGACTTTCTGCTGATGAGATTGCGGCATTCGAGGCATGCGGGATGAACCTTGGTCTTCAATTACTTGTCCCGCCACTTTGCCCCCTTCAAGTTTAAGTTCCAAGTCAATGTTTGAATTGGACACCACCAACTCAATAATTGCAGGACTTGAAATCTTGTACAGATAAGATCGACTTGGAACCCACCAAGTCTATATATATTATGATCGTTGGAACCCACCAAGTTATATTAAGATAAGATCAGCTTGGACCCCACCAAGTCATATTAAGATAAGATCCACTTGGACCCCACCAAGTCATATTAAGATAAGATCCACTTGGACCCCACCAAGTCATATTAAGATAAGATCCACTTGGACCCCACCAAGTCTCTCAGGACTCACATCACTGGATCGTGCTTCGTGGGCCATCAGCTGCCGTATCCCCGGTTGCCTTGGTACAGGCGCTTGCGGATCTTGGTGATCAACTGCCAAGCAGTTGAGTTTCTTTGGCTTGGCTTTGGAAGTTGTTTGATGTCTTATGCTTTTATTTGGTTGTCCTTGTTGGGTTGAACCTGGAGGGACATTAGCAGTGAGCAAGCAAAAATCAAGACTCTGAGGCATCACCAGAACGCTCGAGAAGCAGTTTCCTCTAGGAATGACATCGAGCTGGTTCTGTGCAATCCGAATCACTGCCTGAGGCATCGGGATTCGTGCCTTGTCCATTTGGGTATGATGTATGGATGTGATCTAAAAAAATGGTTGAAGAGAACCCCAGGTATTAACACTTTTGGCGGAGATCTGCAATGAGCTCTTGTCAAAATCCTTTTGCATCTATTGTTATTTTCCCCAAAGTGTCTAGTTACCTGTATATCAGGAACTGGCCTAGTTACCAGCCTCACAGGTAACCAGACTTTGGAACCGGAACCAGGCACCACGGATCAAGATAGATCTGAATGTAGTTTGCAAGTGCTTGATAATGCAGGCCCTGAGAGTTTTGAGACCAATCTTTCCACAAAAAGTCATGATACGGAACCGTTAGGAAACCGTGAGAACAGCTCTACACGTTTATCAGCTGCATTATTTTTGTTTGCCTCACGGTTTAAATTTTAAGCCATCGAGCAAAATCCAAGAAACCTACTGTGCTCAGGCTGTTGGAAGCGCTGGCCAGAGCCAAAGAGTACGACAAGGCCAACTTCCCAATTTTCTTCCACTGCAACAGTGGAATGCACCGGGCGCCAACTTTGGCCTTGGCATTCCTGGCGAGGGTCAAAGGCATGCGCGAAGCGGAAGCCGACCCTTGGTTGATCTTTTGCAAGCTGTTGTTTGCGAACTTTTTTGTATGAGTATTTTGGGGGTTCGTGTGCCTGATGTCGGTTGTTTTCCTCTTTGCTTTCTTTGCCCATGTCTGAGGCCGAATTGATCAAGTCGCGCAGGTCGATGGTGCAGTTCATGGCACAGCCCGGGAAAGCAAGGTTTCTTGTTTGCAGGACATTGTAGACATCATGACACCAAGTGTTGCTTGCCAAGCCTACTTGGTGTTCTTTTTGGTTCCACTTTGCTCCAAAGCTCGGTTCAAGATCATGAATTGAATTGAGAGGTGAAAAAAGGAAGCTGCGCCTTCTTGCTGGTTGCAATTTCTTTGTGGAGAATTTCTGCTGTGCGACTTGTTGTTCCTGTTTCCTTTGAAGAGGATTAAACTACTTTGGATTGTTCTGTGTCTGACAGGCGTCCCTTGAAGGATTCGTCGGAGGCTGAATGACTTTTTGAATTTTCATTGCAAATTATTTCTTCTGTGTGGCTGTTGTTTCCTTTGCATTGCAGTGCATTAAACTTCACTTTAGTTTGGATTGTTCTGTGTCTTACAGGCGTCCCTTGAAGGATTCGTCAGAGGCTCAATGTCTTTTGGAATGTTCATTGCAAATTGCTTGTGTGCAATTGCTATCAAGTTCTCTATGTTGTCAACCTTTGTAGGACCTTTTGGATTGCTCTGTCACTGACAGGTACACGTTGTCCTTAATTTTGAAGAGCCCTGCCCTCATTGTCATGGTTCGACCCTAGGACTTTCAACAAATCATGGCTCGGATTTGGACTCCGGTCCCATCAAGTCATAGAAGAACCAAATCCCACTTGACACCACCAAGTAGTCATCAACTAAGTTTAAGATGTCCTGTGTTGGACTTGGAACCACCAAGTCATAGAATGTTGGACTTGGAACCGCCAAGTCATAGAATGTTGGACTTGGAACCACCAAGTCATGGAGGTGGACTCGGTCATTTTGCTTCCTTTTTTGCAAAATGTTTGCAACGCATCATGCCTTTGATTTTCCTGACCATCATTTTCGCTCACAGATTGATGTTCAAGTCATTGGTGCAGCATTCCCTCGACGTGCCAATGCCCCAGCAATGCCCGGAGAGACCAGAGCCGGTTGGACCGCAGCCGGTGTCTGGTGACCGGGTCCTTCTGTTCCAGCAGAAGTGGGCGAGCCTGGTGTTGGAAGGCCACTGGCCAAACATGATTGTTACTTAAGGGATTTTTGACTTTCAGTTTTGACTTGTGAAGAAACCATGCCCTCAAGTGAACCATGAACGAAGAGCAATTTCAGCAAAAGATCACCTGTGGGAAGTATTGTGCGGCTCAATATTTGTTCCATGTGATTAGGCAACGGTATTTGAAGAAAGGTTGAGCTCTTGCAACAAACAAAACAATAGCGTGATTTTAATCATGGATAATGATAGTATATATTGTTTTTGAAAAATATCCGGGGCCCGAAATTTATAGAAAACCTTTTGATTTTTTAACTATCTCAACAGCAACCCAGATTATATGATATGATATATTTTATTATATTAAATTTTATGATATATATGTTTTTATTATATGATATGCTATGATTGTATTATATTATTATATAACTTATTTGTTTTACATTAATTTGCATTATCTTTCTTATTTATTGTATTTTATTGTAATCCATTTTATCAGATTATATTTTAATTGTTTTTTTTTTAAATATGTTGTGATATATGTTTTATTTTATTGTATTTTCAGGATATATTTATTATTTCAAAATGTTATTATATTAATATATTATTAATTATTAATATTATATATTTTCAATACTATATATTGATATATTTTTTGATATTATACTTTAATATATTTTTTACATTATACGATATTATATATTATTATTATTATTTTTTAAATAGTATATTATATTATTTCATGTTGCATTATATTATACTTGATTATATAATACTACATTATATTATACTACACTATATTATATTACATTATTACATTATTACATTAATTGTTTATATGATATATCATATAGTACCAATACATCTTACATATGCAGCTTCCATACGACATACATGTTCCAGAAAACCGCCAGGACGCCTCTGACAAGCGAATTGTGAATGTGTCCACCATCTTTGGCGCAGCCATGACTTTGGGCTCCTTTGTAGTGGCACCGCTCTTACAGCACATCGATGGGATTTTCAGTTTCCAGCAACATGTGATGCTTGGCAAAAGAAAGATCAATATGCCATTTGGTACCATGGCAATGGCATGGCTTTGGCATGGCAATGACATGGCAATGACAAGGCAATGAATGCAGTGACATGGCTTTGGCATGGCAATGATATGGCCATGACAAGGCGATGACAAGGCAATCACATTGCAATAAAATGGTCATTTGCGTGCCATTTTCATTTTTTTTTTGAAGGTCTGATGACCAGAGGAGTAGCAACAAGTATGGGAATACCATTGGTAAGTTCGGATGGCATGGAAACAGCAGCACGAGAAAAATCACCAAACATTGAGTGGCAAACAAGACTGGGTGGACATATAATTGACGAATGCATAGGATAAAACACAATGGGCGCACAACCAATACAGCACGCCCCTTAAAACATGGCAAACGTTTAGAGGTTGGTGAACAGTGAAAAACATTGAAATTCATTGAAACCCTAGAGATTTCCTAGAGTAGAAATTTTACCAGGGGTGTTTTGTCTCCTTGGGTGTTTTCACCCCTTCAAAAGCATGCCATATCACAGAAACGGTTTCTGCTGTTTCCCCGGGGTGACACCTGAGGAATACCATTGTGTCGCTGCCTTTAGTGGTGGTGTTTTTGGTGGGTGTTTGCAGTTCGATCCCGGATGCCTTTGCGGCAAAGTTCGGCTTTGCTGTGGGCGTCGTGGCCATCATTGGCGGATTGTTTCTCCATTTGCACTTAGTTTCTCAGGGGTTTCTGTGATTGAGACTTTGCGGTGAAAGAAACGGTTTGGGTATGTTTGGGTAAATTGAATCTGAATGAGCACTCTGAAGGGGTCTTTTTCTTTCCTTAGACATCTCTGTGTTTTTGTGCGGACACGTGCTCTCTGGGAACATGACGGCCAGCACCTGTACAAACCATTGATTTCAAACTTCAGATTTGACCCCACACACCAGCCACTTTCCCATCTCTGACACTGATGCCGTGTGCCAACACCCCCAAAAGACATCAAAAGACGGGTTTGTTCCCTGCTCGACTTCAAGTTGATGCCTTGCAAATCTGCCAGCAAAGCCATCCAATAAAACATGATGGTTTCTCCCTGTGTATTCGTGTTGATTCCATTGTTTTCCAGGTTTGGTCGATTTTCCCATTTGAAGGAAATTTGTCACGACAGCCGACGGTCATCAGACCAGCCATTCTTCACAGTTGTCAAAGTACAGATTGGTCACTCAATGGAATTGTTTCTGATTACGTTGCATTGCAATTGCATGGTATAAATTGGCATACATACCAGGTCTATTTTCCATCCAGTCTAGGATTACAGTATATCTTCACTATCATTCATCGACAGGTTGTGGATGTGTCGCTCAAACACCATGCATCATGAACCAGAGACGTACTGTACCAGGTTTGTTCTTTCAAGAAGCACAGGCACCTCAGCCCACGAGCCACCATCTTTACCAGGTTTCTTAACTTGAAAATAAACCCTCAGCCAGGTTTGTTCCTGCAACCAACCATCAACCAATCTCAACCAGTATCAATTAAATTCTAAATATCAACCATGTTCAACCATGTTCAACTAAAAAACATCCATATTTGTATCCACTAGATATCAAATGATATCAACTATCCCAGGTTTGTTCCTGAAGAAAAACTCCATTATTTCCACACCTTCTTCATTGCCTTCGTCCTTGCGGAGCTGGCCGTCTGCATGGCCACCTACCTGCCGTGTCTGCGGCGCTGCTTCGGGGCCAAAGTGCCGAGGCCGGAGGCGCACGTGCACCGCCTGGCCAACCTGGTGGAGATGAGCCCTTGGAGGTGCCACAAATGGGGAGATCACTGGGAGATCACTGTTTTATACTGTTTTTTTAAGTTGGTTTGTTTGATGGTTTTCTTGATGGATTTATATGGTATTTTTTTGGATTCATCTATGGATTTATATACGGGTATGTATATCATATAGTATATCATATAGTATATCATATAGTATATCATATAGTATATCATATAGTATATCATATAGTATATCATATAGTATATCATATAGTATATCATATAGTATATCATATAGTA
>Ga0126342_10001123_pt1 | contig 35712 bp, 30 predicted proteins | sample Cyp1metagenome_FD_92528 | JGI IMG/M metagenome (GOLD analysis project Ga0126342, IMG submission 92528) | Coral microbial communities from Lord Howe Island, Old Settlement Bay, Australia - Cyphastrea 1 metagenome | ecosystem: Host-associated > Invertebrates > Cnidaria > Coral ...
ATATAATGTTATTGGTATTATAATGTTATTGGATAATGTTATTGGGTCATAATTGGTATTAAAATTCAACTTATAATGTTATTGGAAAATGTTATTGGGTCATATAATGTTATTGGTATTATAATGTTATTGGATAATGTTATTGGGTCATAATTGGTATTAAAATTCAACATTGGGTCATATAATGTTATTGGTATTATAATGTTATTGGTCATATAATGTTATTGGTATTATAATGTTATTGGGTCAATATAATGTTATTGGTATTGCTATAATGACTGGATATGGGGATATGACCCAGCAGTTCTGGGTACCTTGGAATACAACCATACACATAGCTGACATAGGATATGGAGATACCATGATGATTTATATACACAGTATGATTGGAAAATTATACCACACTCATAGCCGCGGCTCCCAGACATTTCCTCATTGGGATGTCAACATCCAACATCCGTCAACGAGAGGCTTATAGGCGTTCATCGCGTCGGCGTGCGAAACCTAGGCGGCTTTCTGAATGTGCCGAGTTAGGGGACATCAGAAGAAGGGTTGAACATCTCAAAATCTTTTCTGAAGATCTAAATTGAATGGAGATACCCTCTGGTAATTTAACATAGCTATTGAAAATGGCCATAGAAATAGTGGATTTTCCCATTAAAAATGGTGATTTTCCAGTTCGCTATGTAACAAATTACCAGAGGGTAGACGTTTTTTTGTTCATATGGACCTTCATGTTGACTTGGCAATGGAATGAGTAAGATACCAATGGGTTCATTTAACGCAGCCATTCCAATGATGAACCAATGGAAATCAGAAGCCGTGCTAATCAACTCCTCAGAAAACCTCCCAGTCATTGATCTTTGTAACACACTAATAGCAGCGGAAAAAAGCACACCATGCCCTCCAGTAGATCGACAAAACACCTTATTTTTTTGAACTTGAGCACCTTTCGAATTGATGGTAAAATCCCACTAAATCTCATATAAAAACCATGAAACTCCACCAGAAATGTAGATCATTTCTCCACAGGTTCGCCCCAGACACACCAAAGAAGGCAGGCTCGGCGCAGCGGGAATTTTTCCTGGCCGGAGAAATACGAAAAGCACATGGCCCAAGTAGAGGGATCCGAATTGTTTGATTCTAGTTTCGCCAAAAGATTTTTCTTTTAATAGTCAATCCTTGCACTTTTTCTAAAAAGTTATGACCCTTTCACTTTTATGTTTTCTAGGGGACTCTTTATAAGAGTGAAAGAAAAGATAGAAAGCACACCTCAAATTGATAGGGTTTATAAAAGTGCTCCGTGACTATTCTTGCTGTGATAGAAAAATTACATATATAAATATACATATATTTATATATATATATAAGATAGGAACCCCTAGAATAGTGATAGGTCTTTTTCTATCTGTTTTGGTGGCTACTATACAAATAATAGGTCTTATACATATCAAGATTGAAAGACTAAGTCTTCAGTCACGCAATCCCAATGGCTTCACATGCTGCCATCAACCAGCTGCAGGGTCGATTTTGAAGCGTTTGGCTTTAATTTCTTCAATTTGTTGACCTTGAACCTCCTCTTTGTCATGTTTTTTGTTTTCAGCAATTTCAACTTGTTTCCATCCATTTGCCGGCATTCCTCACATATTTGGCGATAGGAAGGGTCAGGGATCGTTGGGCAAAGAACTGGTTTCGAAGTTTCTCCAACCAATCCATTGATCAGCATTGACTATCACTTTTCCTTGGTTCATCATGGACTTCAAAAATCAGCATCTTTTTCCCAATCAAAATGGGGACTTTGGAGGTACCCTGGGGTCCTTTCCAGACCAGGAGGAAGCCGCTGACCCCGTCGCCCAAGACGACGTGCGCGACCTCACCGATAGCACCGCCGCTGCGCCGGCACCCCGCCGTCCCGCGCCAGCCGGGCTGGCCCGGGTGAAGACGGGCCCACAGATGGTGCGGAGGAAGGTGCCCAGATGGGTCCGGAGACCAAGTAGACCCAGATGTGTCGTGGAAATCATGGATCCACCCGAAATTTTGTGGTTTTGGGCGGGATGATCCTCAATCCATGAAACGTGGGGATTTATGGGGTCCCATTTGTTTGGCACAGATGGAAAATTGATGGTGATGATTTTTCCCCCCAACTTTTTTTGAGGCTACACACGTACCAACCATGGATTTGAAGGTTTTTGACCAACTAGATACTTTTATCATCTTTTATCAACCAACTATTTGTGGGCTTGAAAATGGGGCAAAACTCTGAATTTGTGGCTCAGTCATGGATCTCAGATTATTTTTTCCGAATTGGGCATGCTGATAAACCATTGGAGTGGTGGTTTGATTGACGGTTCATTTAAACCATAGGATGGCATTTTGGAAGCTCAAGTCGGGATGTCAGTTCACGCAGTGTCGAAACTTGGCCCGGCCGGCGAGATAGTCAAGCTGTATGGTAAGGGGTCGAAGAGGTCAAATATGTTGCTTCCTTAACCTCTTGAAACTACTGTTCCATATATGTCTAATTTCTAATATTATATATATATATATCTATCCAATTATATCTACGTATATATATATATACATATACATATATACCTACCTACCTACCTACCTACCTACATACATACATACATACATACATACACATGTTTTAGTCGGAACTCGTGCTGTGACGTGCAACTCTAGGCCGCTTAACTGCTGATCACACAGTTAATTTTAGTGTATTTTTGCGCATACACAGTTATTACACTTAAATGCCCGCAGAAGTTGGGCCATCCCTAAGGCTCCAGACGGTGGTGGTGGGGTAGACCTCATGGTGGCAGACAAAGGCGCGGCTGGAGCGTTTGGACGTGAAACCACGTCCGGCTGAGGTTGGGAACAGCCCACGAAATGCGAACATGTTTAGCTAATCTTAAGGAATTACTAAAGTATTAGATGATGATCACTTATTGATATTTGTAGTTATTATTGATTAACATGTGTCACAGTCACACTTGAGCTTATAAATTGATTATTTCTGAGGTGCATTTGCTAGTTATTGATCATTATCGATGATTACTGAAGGGATAATGGAAGTGATAGCAACAAGGTAAGCAATATTTTTGTTATCATTCCAGGCTGGTGGTAAGACTGGAAGGATGTCGCACAGACATCCCAGAAGTCCACGACTGGGGAAACAAGTAGTGCTGACTGTAAGAACGAAGAGGGATACCAGACAGACTAGTAACAATTCAGTAGTTTTTTTCCTCATGAATTCGTAGTTAAGAGGGAAAACCCGAGGTTTGGCACTCTGATGTAGCCACCTGCTTCATTCATGCTACCCTCTGGTAAACTAACATAGCTATTGAAAATGGCCATTTGTAGTTGATTTACCCATTGAAAATGGTGATTTTCCATATTTATCAGAGGGTATTTCATTGACCTCATGCTCAAATCATTGATCTTGTAGCAACAGATGGCATTCCACCAGTGAGCTTCACGTGCAGCTCATAAATCAGTTTCATGTGAATCTGAATTGATATTAGTTTGACAGCCCGGAATCTCCACATGCGCGGGCTGTGTTAGCAAAGATGCAATCACCTCAGGGAATGTCACACTACCTATGTAGGCAAAAGCCTACATGTTCGGAAATCCCATGGGAGGGTCCAACACCCATTTTGAGCTAAACACCACCCCACATAAATGTGTAGGAATAACAACTCTATTTCAATCAGGATATCCCCACTTATAAGTACATATGTACAGTGTCTATGTATTTAATACATATGACACACACACACACATATCACCTGGACCTTCAAACGTACCTGAAATTTGTGTGCAATTCCATTTGAAACTCAAATTTCGTTGTTGCCAAAACGAAAAGGCACTTTTTTGGATGCCCGGGCGAGTTCCACTTACAAAACGCTTGGAAATCGGAGTGCAAAAAGTGCACAAAAATGTGCAAAATGCACACAAATCCAAAAAAAGGTATAAATGCGGTGGATCTGAAGGTGTTGCGCATGAATTTGCACATTTTCGGTGCAAACGTCCTGAAATTTCAGGATTGCGCAGAAATTTGTTGAAACTTGCCTGAAAGTGCACGTACCCAAAATTGCGCTACAAATGAAGATCCTGGTATATATATATAGATATAAAGTATGTGTACTAAATATACTAATGACGTATAATGGTGACCATTAAGTGCGTATATATACAATCCTGCTATGCATTTGAACCTCTGGACAAACTCGACATAATTCACCAAGCTGAAATAAGGCATCTCCACCGCGGCCACAGCATAGGCATCGGTGGAGAACTGGACACCCTCACTGAGGAGCCGAATTCCGTGAGAAAACCCATGGTCGGTTTGGGGGTAGCCATATGGGTATGGGTCAATAGCTATAGATACCATTACTATAGTGGGATGAACATCCATTTTAACCCAGCTATGACTTGGGGTGAACAAAAGGTACCAGGGTTTTGACCCATCCCCAGATCTTACAAACCTCCAAATGAGGTGTTGAACTTTCAACTCATGCGATTTTTTGTTGTTTCCCTGGATCCCAGGATTCGTTCAAGGGAAAATCCAGAGGACAATCGCCAATTCGGGGTTTTCTAATCCATGCTTTCCGATGTTCCCAATTTTTTTAATCCAGTGATTCACATCAGCTGGATGGTGGAAACCCTTAAGCTGATTTTAATCCATGGTTCCCCTTAAAATTCAGCTTCAGGATCCATGAATTTTTAATCCATGGTTTTTCCCTAGGGGAAATGGATCCATGAATTTTATATTTAAATATCCATGGTTTCCCTTAAATTCGCAGGAACCATGGATTAAAAGTAGATTAAACCATATTGAGGTACCTGTGAGTACCATATTAATCCATTTTAATCCCCTTAATCTGTAATTTTTTTGAATCCGCAGGAAGTAGTACCTGGCGATGGCAGGCGCACCGGCTGAGGGGATCCCCATTGGGGATCCGGTGGGAGGACCTGGTGGAGGTTTCCAATCATGGGGGGGGTACCCCAATATCTGGTAGGTTCACACTTGGTGGTTCATCCCACTGCTCGTAAGTGAGTTATAACCCCAATTATTTCAGTGGATTAACCCGCTCCTTATCCCATTTCTAAATCACTGGGGTTATAACCCACAAAAACGAGCCGTGGGATGAGCCACCAAGTATTGGAAAGTCTGAAACTATCTGATGATTTGGGGGTACCCCCATGACTTAGGAAACCTCTAGGAAACCTCCAGGTGCTTCTGTGATTGACTGGTCAAACAACACAATTGACTGGTCATTTCAGGGCTTTGAGAATGATTTGTTTATTCTAAATGACTCTTTAGGATCTGGAGCCAGACACACTTTGACAGCCAAAACTAACAACAGCTGACCACATTGAGGAGTTCAACCAGGCAAATGCACATGATTATGGTTCAAACAATGGTGCACCAATGACCCTTTTTAAACGAATCATGACATTTGTTGTCTTTAACCATACACTTTTTGCCATGAGGCAAACCCAATGTCACCATCCTGGATTGGGGTTTATTACTCTATGATCCTGGCTACACCCCTCGTGGATCATGCAGAATGACCCTGGCCGTGGTTGGTTTCTGGAGTTGTTAACTAGTCAGTTTACTACATCATATCAAAATTCAATAACTTAATCCATTAACTGATAGTAATTTAACTATCAGATAGAGTTTTTTTTACTATCAGAATGATCCCAAAAATACATTCTGCCATCTTCAAAGTGTTGTAACTCCACCCCAAAAAAGCCCAAGATGCGCGTGCTTATGGCAGCATATTCGAGCCACTCTTTCGTCATCGATTTCCAAATGTTTTTTGATGTGGCCCCCAACCGACTGTCATCCAATGCTAAGTGGCCAGGTCTTAGAGTTAGAGGGAACGGGACTCCGGACATCACGATTTTTATGGGGAAAATCTCTATGGGTTTCTTGGGGAATTTTCGATTTTCATAGCGACATTCTTCCCCCAACTGTCTATACAAGATTGTGCCCCCCAGTGATGTTTGTTGGTTTATAAACCACAGTTGGCGTATTGATATATCTACCATAAACCAAGTTGTGAAATTGGAGTTATAACCGCACCAACTTCGCGATTTAGCTCACTGGGGCACCACCTTGTACTGTAGGTTCCCTTGAAACCCATCCCATGCCGCAGGGTTTACCGAGTCTGCTACGATTTGGGCATCGGTCTCCAGCTTAGAAATTGGATATCCATGGTGATCCAGTGGTATGGACCTTTTCATGGTTATCCATGGTTATCCATGGTTATCCATGGTTAGTGGATGTTCATGGATGTTAATGGATGTTAATGGTTATAGGTTTTTGTTGCTTAGGTGCTTGGTTACGGTGACAGAAAAAGTGACCAGTCACCATTTTCCCTTAAATGGGGAGCCAGTGGTATCGCCAGTTGGTGCTGGGAATCGAGTTTCCCAAGCACATGATAACTCATGATAGGATATCCTCTGGTAAACATACAAAAAACTATGGAAAATCACCATTTTCAATGGGTAAATTCATTATAAATGGTCATTTTCAATAGCTATGTTAAATTACCAGAGGGTAACCATCCAATAACCAGCATCAAAATAGTTACCATCTGGTTATGACATTCACAGTTTGCCATGGAAAGATCCACCATGCTATTAATAGGTAAACCCAGGTAAACCATCTATAAATGGGCCATTTTCCATGGCTATGTTAAATAACCAGAGAGTAGTCATGAAATTAGTGATTACGCAAAAATTACAGTTGGGAAAACCATCGAACACATACCGGGTTTAACGTTTCAGGATGGGGATATGTGACCAACAAACAATAGGACATCATGGATATAGCTGAAATTGATGGGGCACAACCTGGAGACAGGCAGGTTTGTTTGAGAATCAAATTTTCAATGAACACCCAAAGATCCGATAGTTTTTATCATCATCTTCTTTATTGACATGACAATACTGCATGTAGATCAGCACTTTCCACCTTCCGCTACAGTTAAAAAAAGGACTCATACCCACCGCCGCTGAGTTCTTCCAGAACTAGTGTCACCACATTTTTCGGATGCCGTTCCCTTTCTCTCACTGGGTTTATGGGAAAATCTACAGGAAACAATGGTAGAAACTCTACCCCAAAGATCGGCTTTTGCAGATTTTTTCTTAATGGTGGGGGATCCACCAGATTTTTCCATTTCTGATACCGCGTCGAGGTATCCGGAAGGAAGCCAGCATCGCAGCCAAACGAACGGGCGAAGATCTACTGATGGGCGAATGCTTCGAAGTCAAAACTGAGGCCATTTTTCGGCCATGAAAAATGGGGGAATTGGAGCAGAAGTAGGAGGATTTACTTATGAAGACGGGGATGGGTTAAGACCTATGATTTTTATGAAACCATATCGAACCATATCGAACCATATCAAACCATATTAAACCATATGAAACCATATTAAACCACATGATTTTTATGAACTTGTCAGATTTTGGCAACTTGTAAAGATGAGAATCTATCATCCTTGCAGTCAAAAACTTGGAATTAATTTTTCACCTTTGGTCAGGTCGTTTTCGAAATTTGCGCTCGTACAATCCATAGCCGGCCGGTGATGCTTCAGTTCGTTCGCAAAGTTGGTGCAGTTCGTTCATGATCACGGTGAATTCAAGCTGGTTTATGGTAGATACTTGGTGGTTCATCCCACTTAGTAAGTGAGTTATAACCCAAATTATAAGTGGATTAACCCTACTTGTCCCATGTAAATCACTGGGGTTATAACCCACTTACGAGCCGTGGGATGAGCCACCAAGTATAATCATAGGTTTGTGTGAAAATAGGCTATACCCCAATGAATTATAGCCATTTAATAGGAATGAGGATCATTAGGATCATTCACCATTGGGTTTAGGGGTACACGATTTCCCAAAATATATCGAAGTAGTGCAGTGAAACTATGCCCAACATAGTACCACCTTACAGGATCTCCCATGCTTCTTGGTGCTATTTGTGTGCAGAACATTTTGGGGGTTTACCAATGGCCAGTGCTCTATCCATACCTGAATTGTCATGGGGGGAGATGTTTAGGGTAGTTTTTTTACACTTAAAAACGGTTTCACCTCCATATTTGGATGAATTCTCACCAAGGGTTTCCCGCAATGTGGTCTGGTTACAAGTTGGTTTAGAACCCCCATTGAACTATGGTTACAATCACCATGAACCATAGGAAACTATAGCTACAATCATCATGAACCATAGGATTCACCTTGTAAGTAAAGCATGGTCAAGCTATAGTGAAATCAACCATATTAAACCATATCAAACCATATCAAACCATATTAAACCATATTAAACCATATTAAACCACCATTTTTGATGCTTTTCTACCCATTTTTTTCAACGGGGCGGTTGTTTCAGATTCGCCGTGCGGGGCGACGCTACTTCGAGCTCCTGGACGGTAGGGGATGGGTCTTCGACTGGTCCAGCTGGCGCAAGTTGTGGGACCAGTTGATGGGTCCCTTGGGTCCCTTGGGAATTGGGATTTTAATGGACTTTAATGGTGATTTTCCCATCAAAAATGGTGATTTTCCATAGTTTTAATGGACTTTAATGGACAAGAGATGGATTTCATGGTATTTTGAGAGAAATTAAACATGAACCATGAATTTTAATGGGACTTAATGTACTTATAAGCAAATTGAATGGGATTTCATGGACTTCAAGAGAAAGACATGGGATTTTATCGTTTTTTTTTGGGGGACTTGGGGTATTTTGACCAGCAACCAACGAAGAACTCGCTGTTGGGTGTGATGATCTGATTGATTTCGTGGTAGGGATTTTCTGGGATACAGAACGACTGTCGCAAACTTTGAGGATTTTTGATTGATACCCTCTGGTTATTTAACAGTTCACCATGGAAGCCATGGCCCATAGAAATAGATGATTTTCCCATTAAAACCCGCCATTTATAAGGGATTTTCCATGGCTATGTTAAATAACCAGATGGTACATCTTGGATATTATGAGCATTTTATGGGGATACATCATCTTGATTCATCAATCAATAACCAAGCAAATCCTATCAGCAAGCTTTGTTTGATTGATGATAAAAACAACATTTTATGGGGATACTCGATGGGATATACTTGGATGATTATGAATGCATTTGATGGGATACTTGATGGGATATACTTGGATATGATTGGATATACTGGGGAAAAGAAACAACTTCATATGGGTGTATCTGAAAATGGGCTATACCCCTCGGATAAAATTCTTAGAGGATACGCTTCCTGGTAAATGGAAGCTTTTCCGAACGCTGCAAATCACGTTTGGAAACTCAAGATGGAACTTCCAACAGTGGTCAGAGCTCATACCATCTTCCGAAGAATGTACCCTCTGGTAAACATACCAAAAACTGTGGAAAATCACCATTTTCAATGGGAAAATCCACTATTTCTATGGTCATTTTCAATAGCTATGTTAGTCATAACCAGAGGGTATGAAAAATGGCGAAAGCAAAGGTCTGACCTCCCTGAGGAGAACTACGAACATTTGGAAGACGATCTGTCTTCGGACACAGATTTTTCAATTTATCCTTTCCGCCCATCTTTAGTCACCAGGGGGCCTGTGATAGAAATACATATCAATCCCCCAGTTTTTGATGGTCTTCCCATCTATGTCCCTCATATGTTTTTCATATTTATAGACTGTTGTCCAATCGATTTTTCCATGTTAGATGTTTCTAGTATTTTTGTTGCATCTTTGTCCGAAAACAGGGTACTCCCCAAGTTGCAATTTTAGTGGATTTTAAGGGCCCCATTTTTTGACAAACCCATATAGTTTCCATCATTTTCCATCATCCAAGTCATCAGACCATTTTAGTATCCGCATAAAAAAAGATATAGATTTTTCCATATGTTCCAGACATATAGATTGATATCTTCAGAGTGTTTTCCATTAAAAAACCATAAATATTTTCCCCATTTTCCAGGTGTTCCATTTTTTTCACCAGGATTTTTCCGGAGAATCCCATAGATTTCACCCCAGCCAGGACCGAGATTGACGGCGAGCGGACGGACCTCATTGAGCGACTTGACGGGGGGATTTAACCCACAGAAAATGGTGGATTTAAGATGATTTAACTCAATGAAATGGGGTTTTAACATGGTTTAACCAGGAAAAAAATGGAGATTTCGTCAGTAAAATAGAGGTTAAGAAGCCAAGAACGGGGATTGGCAGTTGATTTTCCTTGTGTTAGCTATATTTTCCATAATGATTTGCCAATATTTAAGTACTATGTACTGGAAACTTTAGTGATATCTTATTGGAGCCCCCAGATATTTCACCATCGGAGTGTAACATCACTTGGACTTGAAATGAGTTTGTCTGAAATTGCGGTGAATACACAGAAATGCAATGGTTTACTCATCATTGTGCATCTTCAGAAAGCATTTTTTTGGTCTTTGCTGGTTAAAACCTTTAACATTTCTCGTGAAAATACTGCCAGTATGGGTCAAAAGATGTCACCCAGAATGGTTGATTTTCATCCATTCCACACGTTCCAATTCTACTTTGTTCTCAAAGTGGGCTTGAGAAGAAAAAAACGGATTTTCAATGTGTAGAAGGTTTCACTTTGGAGACATGTCTCCAAAGTTCATCATCTGGGTAAAATCACATGAACATTCTATAACATTACCATACCCAACATGGGTAAAGTTTATCATCTGAACTTTTCATCCATACATTGCCATGATGCATCAGATCTAATCAGAAATTGGGATCGATTTCCATCTGAGGTTGGCGGCCCAACTGTACACAGTTCGGATCCCCAGCCGGGCTCGCGATGGCTTGTTTGGCACCGAGACAAGTCGTCTTGGAGTCGGAAACCAAAGCATTTTCAGGGTTTGCTGCAAATCAATGGCCATTTCAGGATCCTAAATTGGAGGTACCTACCATATATAAGGCCTACCATATATGGGTTTGCTGCAAATGATCGAGTTGAGAACTTGTGTAACTTGTTGTTTAAACGCCGTGTCGGCGGCCATGGCGGATTTACGTTTGATCGTAAGTCTTATGGTGCATTTAGCAGCAGTATGGCTGAATGGCCATAGCTCTTAGTAACTGGTTGGTCAGCAGGGTCAGGAATTGGGGATCTAGAATCACCAGCTTTGGAAACAGCTTGTTACATAAGAAGTCATCCGAGTATCTTGTACACAACGCATGTTCTTGAGGTATCTTTTACATCTTATATTCTATGATATTCTATGCTACCAATATTATTGTCATACCAGTGACATTTCGAAGGCCCAGTTTATTTCACAGATGTAAATCAGATGGAAACATCACAATATGAGTGATCTTTAGCGATCTTTAGGAATCTCTATAGTAAATTTGGAAACATCACATGGGTTTGTCTGAAAATAGGGTATATTCCCAATGAAATAGCCATTTTTCATAGGGATAATGATCAGACAAAACCATTGGGTACAATGAGGTACACAACATTTTCAGACACATTCACATATCTACCCATCTTATTTGCAGTTTTGCTCCATTGGCTGTACCATTTAACCGTCAATGGTCTCGCACCCGTGGCGTCAGGTTGCCTTCCCTGATGGCGTCAATGGTATCGCCTGGAGACACTTGACGATGATCGACAGAAAAGTCATCCTGGAGTAGATATTTACAGGAAACCATGGTTTTTACCATTAAATGTAGGGGTTTCCTATAAATTTTCCCTTAAACCAATCCAATGATTATATCAAAACCCTATTTTCAGACAAACCCATATGAACATCTCAAATTCTTTCCCCACAAAAATGGGAAGATCTTTGATGATTTTTAAATATTCTTTATATTCCATCAACTTCAGATCGAATATAATATATGTATTTCCATAGTAGGGGATGGTTATACCTGAATGATGCGAGTGGTTTATATAAACCATATTCTTCAAAGATGATGGGATTGTACAGTAGGATACCTCCAAATCCCGTTTCTCTTCTGGTTTTTCCCTTCCAAACAGACGTCAATTTTTGGTATCCGGGGTCTCCCCCAGGGGATAAACCGACAGTCGGAAATCATAGGAATTTATATCCAAACTACCCTTGCATTGCAACATCTCTGTTAGAGTTAGATATATCCAAACTACCCCCAGGGGATAAACAGACATAGATATAGGATAAACTGTTAGAGTTTGTTTTTTGGTAAAGCTGGAAATCAGCGGTGGTATCCCCAACATTCCCCAACAGTGGTAGCATTTTGTGTGGAACCAACCTGGACCCAGCAGGCTCTGACCCCACCATGCGCTTCTGCACGGTGAACGGCTTTACCAACGAGGCACCTTTCTGCGAAAGTCGCGGTTGACCGAACTGATCTCGTTGGGCCATCGGGGATCATTCTACTGCAGTTACCCTCTGGTAAACTAACAAAAAACGATGGAAAGATCCACCATTTTATAGCTCGGAAAATCCACTATAAATGGCCATTTTCACTAGCTATGTTAGTTTACCAGAGGTTAAACCAGTTGGGTCACCCATATCCTGTGTATACACTATGGGGACTTGGTAACCAGGGAATTCTCTCGAAATATGATCAAGTTCGAAAGAAGTGAGTTGGGTAAAAAATGTGGGGAAGAAAACTGTATCAAACTATTGCTTTTAACTCTTCAAGTTCTTCTCCGTTTTCTTTTGGCAAAAGATACGATATGTTTTTTTTTTTGTGTCGTTTTTCTGAAAGTGCTTCATTCTTCGTATAGTTATTGGGCATCCCCTATTTTTGGACAAACACTGGTGCAAACAGAAGAGTTTTGACATATTTGGGTTCCAAGTTGTGGTTGATTGTAGTAATGTATCCCATTTCTATTTCGACCTATACCAGTGTATATCCTTGTGGCATGTACTTTGTTTGTTGGTGATATCATGTGATATCCCAATTTCCGTTAGGTGAAATGGCAATGATATGTGTCCGCGGACATTTCATCAATGCTACGAGGATGGGGTTTATCTAAATGGGGTATCCCAAATCCCACTTATCAGTTTCTCATCTCAATGGGAGATCTCCAGGATCCTAAAATGGAGGTACGTTAGTACCATATTTTTGGCCATATTTTGGGGGGGTATCCCCTTACATAGCCCTTTTATAGGCCTTATATATGGTAGGTACCTCCATTTTAGGATCCTGAAATTCCCATTGATCATCATTTTCCCTATGTAAATCGGAGTATCTATATCAGCAAATTGGAGATTTTCCATAAAATTGGAGATATACCCCATCATTTTCAGACACACCCATATTTTTGCGATGCCAAAATTCTCTTCCAACTCCTTACTGCATCACTGGGATGGGATGTACCTCAGCATACAGCCACTTCGCTAATGACTAGCAACTAGATGATTTTCTCAGGTACAAACCTCCATTTTTATATAGTTCGGGGATTTTCCAGCTAGCCATGTTTAGTGACTGAAGGGTATTAGCACATATTCCATTCATATCCCATTCATATTCCACTCATCTTCCTTTCATATTCCATTCATATAAGATAAATGACTGGGGATCTCCCGGGGTCACGACTGGCGAAATATCTAAGCCATGGTGGCTTCAGACACGCACCGTTGTTGCCCCCGATATCGCTTCGAGATTTTCGATGGGATGATCGATGGGATGATCGGATTCGAGATTTTGGTCCCACAGATGTGTAGATTCCCTAGTAAACCATATACCCGGCCTGGTAAACGTTTACAAAAAACAATGGAAAGATCCACCATTTTTAATGGGAAAATCCACTATTTCTATGGTCATTTTCAATAGCTATGTTAAATTACCAGAGGGTACTCGGCCTGGTAAATGTTTACAAAAAAATGGAAAAATCTACCATTTTATAGCGTAAATCAACTATTTCGACTGGGCCATTTTCAATAGCTATGTTTAATATTAGGGGAAAGAGATTCATGTGGGTAAAACAATGCCATGCTTACCATCCCCCAGTCATCACCATTTTTATAGGTGCTATGTTTACCATTCCCAGTCATGGGTGGTTTATGACATTGTTTTAACCACATTATTCCAATTATTAACCATTATTAACCATCATTAACCAGTATTTACCAGTATCCAACACTATTCAACACCATTAACCCAGTATGCTCCCCAAAAAAATCATACAGTGTCGTCCTAACACCATGGACTCCCGCAACCTCCGCTCAGGGGGAAGCCACATCTCTCGCTCAGGCGCTTCGCGGTTCTTTAATGGGCTTCTTTAAATGGGAAAATCATCCAGTTATTGGAATGTAGCCTCTAGTAAAAAACGATGGAAAACGATGGAAAATCACCATTTTTCAATGGGAAAATCCACTTATAGCCTCTAGTAATGACTAACAGTTTGCTATCGAACATGGCCATGGAAATAGTTGATTTATACCTTTTGACATATGGTGATTTTCCAGTTCGCAAACTGTTGGTTTACCAGAGGGTGTACAAAATCATTCCTTGGGTTGGTTTTACTTTGGGAAATTTCGAGATTGATATTTCTCCAGAAGATGATACTATCAATTTCACCGAGAATTTGCGATCCGGCTTTGTGAAACAAAAAAATGTCTTTTTTATGCTTCTGATTCTGAGTTCGTTTTTTCTAGCAGATTTGGGGCTTTTTTCACCATTTTTTTGGCCAATATTTGGGATGAACATCCATAACTACTAGCTACTTTTCTCTGAGAGCATCTTGAGGTCACCTGGACATGATTTTTTTGGTGGAAATTCTCAAAGATGGATGATTTGGGGGTACCCCATGACTTAGGAAACCTCCAGTTATCTTAGTTGGTGAACATCCAATTTTTCACAGTTTTGTGAAGGTCAAATGGCTTCTCTCACCGCCCGAAAAACGGTTTTACTTGTGTCACCTCCGCCTTCATCGTCTTTTTTTTGTTGGTTCCGTCCAAATATGCATTTTCACCCGAAGTTTTGGTGTTATAATATTCTTTTGCTGGCTTCATTTCTTGTGTTGTTGTTTTGATCTGTATTATTCTTGGGTTCAACTTCATTTGTGTCCGTTTTATCACTGCGTATTTCCAATTTTTGAATGTGGTTTGATCCAAAAATACGTCAAAAACCGGTCAAAAACCGGTCAAAAACCCCAAATCCTCTGGTTCAAAACATCACAAATTCCCAACGAGAAAAACAGTTCGTCGCTTTTCACTGCGTTGCTTTGTCCAAAAACCTACCTATCGTGTTGGATTGAGGCAGGTATCCGAACTGGAGACGTGCTGGTGATGATCGACCAGGCTGCTGGTGTTTGGAAATGGGATACATGGGGAGACCCTCTGGTAAACGTACGAAAAACGATGGAAAGATCCACCATTTTTCATGGGAAAATCCACTATAAATGGTGATTTTCCATAGTTATGTTAGTTTACCAGAGGGTACCATGTCGATGTCCTTGTCCCATTGATTTGAAGGTTTACCCCTTTAACAACAGGTTTGTTTGATGATAGATGGTATACCAAACCGGCCCCTCTATTTTTACCAAAAGGACATTATTGGGGGATAGCTAATTTTATGGCAACTTTCATGAGGTAAACATCTTAATGACAACCATACACTATCTTGAGACAATCTTAAATGATGCTGAGACCGAGATAGAGCTAGAATGTTACTCACAAGCAGGGAACCCAGACCTTTTTAACTTTGGGAGTAGAAACATCATTTCCCAGTACTTGGGGATTCCTTTTCAATTCTGATTGGATTTGGAGATCTGAGATGCACTCCGGTCCGACCTTAAAGATATACCATTCGGTATGGCGAAAATCCACCATTTGGTTCGGTGATCTCCCCGCATTTTCTTTTGGCATTTTCAAAAGGATGCCACTGAAAAGTTGAAAGCCGCTTAAAAACTTCCCCCAAATCCCATCATCCGACCTATGTTCGTATATATACACATATACATATATACATACATATATATATATATACATACATATATATATATATATACTGCTCATCATAATCATGTTCTTCTTATCCTAATGATAGGTTGGTGGTTTGGAACATTTGGATTATTTTTCCATTCAGTTGGGAACGTCATCATCCCAACTGACTTTCACTCCATCATTTTTCAGAGGGGTAGGGCTCAACCACCAACCAGTAACTCAGTAAAGCAATTGGCTCAGCTTTTGGGCTCCAGGATCCAGTGGTGGGTATGCCCTTTGGCACGGCCGAAAGCTGAGCCAATCTGGCAACGGTGCTGGTGAGTTGATCCCACCCATATGGAAAAGCTGTGGATTCAACGATTTTTGATGGGCAGAAATGGGGATTTTAACAGTGTCCTAAGGACATTTTTTTGGTTTGGGAAGGAGGCAAAAATGACCATCTACTAAAAATCGATGATCATGTTATGGAATCTTCTGAAAAACTACTGATTCATAAAGATTCATAAAGTGGAATTGAAGCATTGGTGAAGTTTTGGTGTGAGACTCATAGACTCGTTTTTTTTTGAGAATTACGGAATCGTTTCCAAAGCATGGTGAACTTCCACCGCTTCCACATGTTTGAACACTGAACTAAAAATCGAAACATATGGAGGTTTCCATAAATGGGGGTACCCCGAAATGGATTGTTTTTTTGGTGGAAAATGGATGATTTGGGGGTACCCCTATTTCAGGACACCTCAAAAATCACAACTTCCACGCCATTCGCCTGAAAGTGTGGCCGTCATCCCCTTTTCGCGCTCGCCGAATTTATTGAAACTCGGTTGCAATGGCAGCTGTGACCGTGGAAAGCTCTCAGAAAAGGAAGGCCAGCGCTATGGGTACCATGGCCGTGGTGGAAGCAGATGATGGTGAGGAGGTGGTGCCCTACAGCCTCATCGACAAGCTTCAGGAGGGGAGATCCAGTGACAACGTGTGGGGCGAAGTGGAAACCAAGGTTTTTGGTTTTTGATTCATACCCTCTGGTAATTTAACATAGCTATTGAAAATGGCCATTTATAGTGGATTTACCCATTGAAACTGGTGATTTTCCATAGCTATGTTAGTTTACCAGAGGGTAGCCATATTTGCTTGGGGTGGCTTTGGTGTGCCATGTCACCAAGGAAATGGTGGGCAGATTCAGCTGGGAAAAGTTCAGGTGAAACAAACACCAGTGGCAATCTGAGCGACGAAAAAATGGTTTCAGACGTACATGGAGAACTACTCATCTGAAATGCTCTGGTATACAAAAAACTCTGGAAAGATCCACCATTTTATAGCTCGGAAAATCCACTATTTCTATGGCCATTTTCAATAGCAAGCTGTTAGCTACACACATCGGTGCGGGATTGGGTAACCATCTGTGCGGGCCCCAGGAATTGTAAGTGGCTAATAACATCTAATAAACATATCTTCTACAGCACTTAATATATGGATCACATATATATATATGTATAAGCATACAAGCTATATCTAGGTTGTTACTACCTGAAAGATTCCTGGGTCCTCGTCCTACACATCGAACCAGGAGTCGGGAATCAACGCGGCAGATCTGAAGAAGTTGAAAGACGCGGGCTTCAACACCTCGCAGTCGGTGGCCTTTGCCATGCGCAAGGCGCGGTGGAAACGGCTTCGCGCGGCTGGGGGTAGCCTATACGGAATACGGGAAGAGAAGGGTTTGCCATGGTGGATTTCATGAGGAAGTCATCATAATGGTGATTATATATAATAATATATATATATATATATACATATGTTACATATGTATATATATATATGGTGTTATATAATGATTTATAATAGTGATGTATATCATCGATGTAGAACTGAGCCATGGTGAATATGGTAATTGAGCCATGAAGAACATACCTTGCTTAATTGGGCATGGAGGGATTCTTAGGGATTAGAAGCCATGGTAGGGAAACCTATCAACCAACGATTGGATAAGATGGGATAATGGGATATTTTGAATGGCTCAACTGGTAGTACCCTCTCAAAAAGCTGAAAATGGATCAGAAATCAAGGATATAATGGGAATACATAGGGATATAATGAGGATATAACTCTTAATGATATAGTTTCATGAAATATTAGGTAAATAATGGGATAATGATGGGATTTTACCCCATCAAAATGTTGATAGCCTCTGGTTATGACTCACAGTTTGCTATGGCCTATGGCCCATGGAAGTAGATTACGTTGAGTCATTTTTCAATGAAGGTTTTTCAGGATGCTATGCTAGATTACCTCAACGTTTTTTCAGCCAATAAATTGTTGTGGGATGTTATATATATATATATATTCATACTTGAATATATGTAGCCAACAATCTGATATTATCGGCGTTGTGTGCTAAAGGAAGTAGGGTTGCTGTATCGAAATGGCAAATTTCGCAGAATATGAGGCTCGATGGATACCCAATTTGCAGAGTTTTGCGGTCGTTTCAGAGCATAAAAATAGGTGCTGTAAACGATTCCGCAATTTTGAACAGTGCCGGAGTCTGGATTTTGAATGTGCATTGTTAAAAAGAAGGCGGGTCCAAGGAAGCCTCACGTGAGCAGGGAAGCCTGGTTGAGTAGTGATTATCAAGGTTATTGACCTACCTGCTTCATTCATTGGGAATTATGAACTTACCCATAATGACATTCCCCTTCTCAGCCGAGAGCTCTCGAGGAGTTGCTGAGCATCAAGGGTCTCTCCGATCAAAAGGCCTGGAGATGCCTGGCAAACTGGCTATTGAATTGGAGAAATATGATCAAGCATGTCATTATATAAAATGTGTGGTCGCAAAAGAAAAGCCTATTTTCAGACCCATTTAGTATGTGGTGAATGAGCTATGAATAAACATAAATTATGTACGGTATATATATTCCATTTATAAATCGGATGTACCATGGTGATGAACCATGTACGATTCCTGGGATGCAGGAAAATAGCTGAGCAGTCGAGCAGAGCGATTGGAAAGACAGATCGGATTTCAATCCCTGCATGGATCGTTATCCTCCCCATCCTTTCTCAAGGGTGCAGTTCAACTTAACAAGTGGATATATTACATATGTCACCATAGCATACAATAGCTATACTGGTTGGTGGTTTCAAACACAAGCCCGGGCTCGAATCCATTCCAGTTTTGGGGGCTTGTTCTTGCTGAACTTCGGGCGTTTCGTATCTTTTGCAATGGCTTCAGAGTGGGATCGTTTGGTTGAACTTCACAGCCTGTTCACACCGAAATGGGAACATTTGGAACGGGGTACTTCGATTTTACTGGTTGTTGACTGTCTGGTATTTACAGATGAGATGATTGCTGGGGTCACCATTCCAGACCAACGGAAGATGCGGCTTTATGGGGACATCAATCGGGAGGTGCGTGGATGTAGCCGTTTGACCTTGCTGGACGTTCTTGCGGACCCCTCTCCTGATGGTGTCAACCTGTTGATCACTGATGCTTCCGCAGTGGTGGCTCATGGACTTAGGCCAGCCACCGACGCCCTGTGGTTTGTGGAGCTTTGTTCTGGGATTGCGTGCTCTGGGTTGGGTTTGTCTGAGGTTGGTTTTTCACATCTTGCCAGCATGGAGTGGAAACCTAATTTGGCTGCCCTTCACCGTTTGTGCCACCCGTCTGTGCCTGTCTTGGTTTCTGATGTCACCTGTCCAAGCAGTGCCAAGGAGCTCCTTCAGCAGTTTGATCCACCGTTTTCCATTATGTCAGGATTCAGTTGCCAGCCATATTCATCAGGAGGTGCACAGCTGGGCTCAGGAGACGACCGTTCGTCCACATTGCCTGCCACCATCCGCATGGGATACTTGTGTCAGAGCCCCTTGTTGATTTTAGAGTGCGTTGCCCCTGCCAGGTGTCACCAATATGTGCAGGCCCATCTAAAGCTTCTTGAAACAGCCTTGGGATATCATGTCACTCAGATTTGTTTGAAGCTTGAAGATGTTTGGGCATCCCGGCGTTTCCGATGGTGGGTAGTTGCTACGCACCCCAGTTTGGGCAAAGTTGACCTTCCGGAATGGCCCAAGACTCCCCATTTAGTGGTTCGTGACTTGTTGCCTGGATTGAAACAATGGGGACCCGATGCCGAACATGAATTGCAGCTGTCCCCTGTTGAAGTTGAAAGATTCACGTTGGATGGGTCACACATGCGTAAGTACCTTATCCAGAAAGATGGCAAGCTTCCCACATGTTTGCACAGTTGGGGATCCCAAGCTACCAGTTGCCCATGCGGCTGCCGCCAGGCTGGATTCACCGATGCCTTGATCCGCCAACGAGGCATCTATGCTCAGGTCTTCCAGCAGCAGACACCAGATGGGACGGTTTCATATCGCCATGTGCACCCGGTCGAATTGGCCTTGCTGAACGGAATGATTCCACCACATGCCTGGTTGGAGGGAGGTCCCATCGATCTGAGGTTGTGTTTGTGTGCAGTAGGCCAACTAGCCTCGCCTTTGCAAGCCATTTGGGTCGGGGGTTGTGCCATAACTCACATGCAACATGCATTTGGCATGCCAGTGATCAATCCTGCAGAGGTCCTTGCCACTTATCGCAGGAAGTTGTTTCAGGTTGCCCAAGACCTTTTTCATGTCAGTCTGCCTGCATCGGTGGCTTTGAGCAAAGTAGAAATTCACCATCCCGATGGCACTGTGGTTCATGTCCAGGTTTCCGAATCCACAACGCTATCAGAGTTGCACAGGGCTGAGGTCGCTCTGACCAAACAAGACATCCAGGGTCTCTGGTGTGATGCCCACTCTGGTGATTGCATTGCCGAACAAGCACTGGTTGCAGGACGTTGCATCCGAATGCTTCCACAGGGACCAGATCCGAGATCGTCATCTTCGGCTGACGCTGTTCCTTTTGATTTGACAGATGATCTACTTGATGCCATTCCTTTGGATTTTTCTGATTTGGACGTGTTCAGCCATGCTCCCGAAACATCCGAGGCAGGGCTAGGTCTGCATGTAGGTGATGATTCTCGGCATGCCGTAGCTCCTGATGCATCCGAGGCTGGGTTGCCGGGTGTTTCTGAACACACCCCGATTTGCCGCATGACTGCATCCGTTGCATCCGAGGCAGGGGCGTCTGGTGTTGGTATGTGTCCCTGTCCTGAACCAGCCTATGCCAGAGTTGAGCACCCTGCTCTGCCGACCCCATGTGATGTGTTTAGAGCCGATGTTGCCACAAGCTTACCCACTGACGCACTCCTGGGCTTGCGAAGTCTCACTGGAGAACAAATGGCCACCTTGATTTTGCCGATTGTCCGTGATGGGCCCACATGCCTGCACATGCGTCAGCAAGCTGTGACAAGCAGCACCAGACTTGACTTGCTCCATAAACAGCACAAAGCCATGGGAGATGATGAGATCAACTTGCATGCTCATGCATGCCTTGCCATTGCCAATGACCCCAGCATTGCGTATCTAGATCCGCTCCTAGCATCATCCTGGCTCAAGTTAGGTGTTGTTGCTGAGGTTCAAAACTGGCTTGCGCAGTATCCCGATGCCAAAAGGGTTGCCACTGTTGTGCACTTCCAAGATCATTGGATGCCTGTGGTTTGGACCAAAGGCCTCACTGAAGTCCAAGTGTCAATGTGGGAACATGATGACATGGACATTAGTGGTTTGTTCCCCTTGCATGGTCTTGTAAGCCAAGCCTGGCAGCTGCCTCGTTTTGCCCTTGCTTGCACCAGGCGATCGTTTGGCAGAGACTACTGTGGCACTGCTGCCGTTGCTCATCTTGCTAGTCAACTGATTGATGCAGCGGTGCCACAGACTGATGAACAACTGAAGGACTTGCACAGAGCTCTTCGTGCCACCTTTGCTGAAGCTGTTCACAATTTGGGTGAAGTACCGAAACCGTGGTGTTGGGGATTGGGAGTGCCAGCTTTAGATGGCTCCCCACCTGAGCCTTCCCATGTCGAGCATGCATCATCTTCTTTGAATTGCCCTGACGTAGAAGTGATTTACCCTGAGTTGACGCAATATGAAGCCTTGTCTGCAGTGACTTGTGTTCATGCCAGCAGTGCAGCCGTCCCAACATCCGAGGCGGGGCTTCCAATGAATTTTGACTGCCAGCCTTCATGTCTCATGACTGCATCCGTAGCATCCGAGGCTGGGGCGTCTGTGTTAGAAGTAGGTTGGTGTCCTGTCCCGGTTTATGACAAAGTCGAGTGCAAAGGTCTCTCACCCATTACCGTTGCTCCAGCTGCTGCCGCCGCTGACCCGCCGAGAGATGGGTGCGAGGATTGTCCATCCCCTTTGAGAAGCTGTACGTCCCATACTTTGCCAAACATGCCTCCAGCCAGCGATCCCTGTGCATGCCAGTGCCTGCACTTTCAAGCAGTACCCAGTCATGAGCGACTTGAATTGCTGAACATGCAGCAAACAGCCATGGGTGATGATGAGATCCATTTCCATGCTAGTGCCTGCCTTGACGGGGTTTGCACCCCGCATGATGCTTATCTTGACCCGCTGATTGCGTCTGCTTGGGTGCGAAGTGGAAATGTTGCTGAGGCTCAGACCTGGCTTGAACAACATCCTGAGGTCACGCGAGTTGCCACGGTGGTGCATCTCCACGAGCATTGGATTCCTATGGTCTGGACCAAAGGCACCAATGATGTTCAAGTCTCCATGTGGGAACATGATGCCATTGACATCCGAGGACTGCTCCGTTTGCATGATCTTATGTGCCGTGCATGGAAGAAGCCTCCAGGAGCCATTGATTGCCAAAGAAGGTCTTTTGGTCATGCACACTGCGGTGCTGCTGCGGTAGCCTTCTTAGCCCACAAATTGTTGCACACCAGCCTGCCGAACACGGCTGCACAACTGAGTGACTTTCATGAGAAGCTCCGCACCGACTTTGCTGCTGCCATCTATGACCAGGTCTCCGTGCCTATGCCTAGGTGTTGGGGCTGGGGAGCGCCTGATGTTCATAGCATCACTGCAGAGCTTCTGCAAAAACATGGAGTTCCCCACCAGTTAGCTATGTCCAGAGCCAAGTTGATTGTCCAAAGCATTGGTAAGCAAGATGTCCAAAAAGCTGTCACCGGTGTTTCACCCTGGAAGTCATTGAAAGCATTGGCCAACCAACAAAAGCCGGTTCTTCAGTTGGTGTTGCCTGATGAAGTAGCCCAAAAGCCGCTTGCTAAGCAACCTGCTGCCAAAGGCTCCAAGCAGGCCAAGCCGATGACCATGATGCCCACACGCCCTGCAGACCTCGACCCCACCAAGCTGTTGCTGGATGCAGGTGCATTCCGTACTGGAGAAGATGAGCCATTGAATCAGATCCCATCTGCCTCTTTAGGCCCCCTGGCTAAGGGTGTTGCTCTGATGACGTTTGCAGAAGCTCAACCTTTCCTGCAGGCAGGCAAAATCCTGACGCATCAGGGTTTGGCAGTGATTGTGACCAATCCCCCCGCTGAAGTGCACACAGCCTTGCAATGGTCCACCTTGCGATTTGCCGTCCGCTGTGCCGTCAATCAAGAACCAATGCTGATGACAGGTCTCTTAGTGCAACTTGGACACCAGGTGGTATATCAGTTCAAAGCCAAAGATGCCTTAGCTGTACCCAATGTTGAAGTTGCCTGCGCCCGAGTCACTGTCTTTCAAGACCAGCTTGACGCTCCATGGGAGGATTTCACGGTCAAACCCGTGAAGCACATCCTTAGTGCACTGCCATGCCTTCAGACGTGCCGCAAAGCTGACTGCACCTGCCCGCTCTGGCATCCCCCGCCGGACCTGCCACATGAAGCTCTGTTGGATGTGTTCAAACGCCAGTATTTCAACGATGCGGGCCGGCCTGTGAAGTGGGATAAGGCATCTCACTTTGCTGTTATGTTCCGATATGCCAAAGTCCTGGAAGGAGCTGTGTTGAGTGCAAGTGGCCTCAAAGGCCTTTATGTGGAGCCCAAGACTGAGGATGCAATGAAGCCACATCCTGATTACCAGGTAGTCTGGTTGCCGCAACTCGACTATGCAGCCGTTGCTCACCGGGCCAAATGTGAGATGCACTGCCTTGGCATCGCTCGTGCGGGCAAGAGATTTGGCATTCGGGTCCATGTGTCGCACTTTGCCGAAGTGTTTGCAAGCGTCAAACCTGATGCAGTGTATCTAGCCCCTGGCAGCCGGCTCACCTTTCATTGTGGGCCTTGGCCTTATGGCAGTGATAGGAAAACACTGGCTCGCATCCTCAAAGCCACCGGATGGGAATGCCGCCCATTGCAACCTTTGCATGGAGTTCCCGGGGGATTGATGTGGGCCATCCAGGCCGTTGCTGCTCCACCATCCAATGTGCTGACCTTGTCGCATGGCCAAGTGGTGATCACTGGTCAAGATACAAAGCCAGTTGCTCCTGACTCAGATCAGGTGGTTGGGCCTGCCCAAACGGTCCAGTTATGCATGGCTGCGGAGACCAACCAGGACCCATGGCTAACGCATGATCCATGGCAGAAAGCCACGGCGTCTGTCCCGCCGATGCCACTGGCTCCATCCACAGCCAGTGCCTTGCAGGAGATGGAAGACCGCCTGGAACAGAACATCATGGCGAAGTTGCCAGTGCATCATGAAATGGAGGTGGACGACCAGGATCATCGCCTCCAACAACTGGAATTGCAATTCCAGCAACTTGCCAGCCGGCAGACTGCCTTGGAATCAACGGTGAATGAGCACCATGTTCAGAGCACGGCCCAGGTGCAGACGCTCCAGCAACAGATGATGTGCCAATTGGACATGCAATCCAAACAAATGCAGACAATGTTGACGGATCAGATGTCACGCATTGAGCACATCCTTGCCAAGAAACCCAGAACTGAGTGAAAAAGTGGGGGCCCTGTGCAAAAGCCCAATCCCAGGGTGACCCCATGGCCGCTTCGGCCATTCCGGGCAATTTTTGTCTTTCTCATGTTTCTACTCATGATGAGGGTTGGAGAAGCACGTGTTCCAGGACCTGACAATGGATGCGAGTGGACCTTGGGTGTTTGTAATCCGTCTGGATTACAAGGGAAGTTCCATGTGCTCAACAATGTTCAGGCTGATGTGCTTGCCCTCAGTGAGACCCACATGACTGCTGCCGCAAAACGCAGCCTCCAGCTGAGTTTGAAAGCCATGGGATCCAAGTATCGCCATATCATCACTGGAGCACCCATGGAGCCACGTTCACAAGCCAGTGAAGCAGGAGCTTGGGCCGGGGTTGGTTTTGCTTCCACGATGCCTTGCCGCACTGTTGCCACTGACTGGCCTGATGACTTGTACCAAACAGGACGCATCCAACTTGCTGCTTTCCACACTTTGGACTCTTGGACTCTAGGAGCTGTAGTGTACGGTTTCCCAGAGGGCAAAACACATCCAATGGCACACCAGCGCACAGAGGACATGCTGGATTTTGCTGTCCAACGCCTCTCCAAGACCCCAGGCCCCAGATTCCTGGCGGGAGACTTTAACTATGAACCCGATGACCTGGCCATTGCTCATGTGCTTCGCACCAATGGATGGGCTGAGGTCCAAGACTTACATCAATACCGCACTGGCACCCCTGTCCAGTTGACGTGCAAAGGGTCGACCCGCAAAGACCACTTGTGGATTTCACCAGAGTTAGCCCTTGCATTCCGCAATCTGGAAGTTTGCAATGAAACCTTCGCTGACCATGCCATTCTGCGTGCTGTGTTTGCTGGAGGAACTGCCCATCTTGAACGGTTTGTTTGGCCATGCCCTAAAGCAATCCCATGGAGCAAGACCCGCACGCTCCAAATGCCGGTTTCCTTTGAGGCCCCTGCAGACCCCACTGCTCAATATGCCATGCTTTGGCAGTGCAAAGAAGATCTTGCTCAGGAAGATTTGCCTCATGAATGGCTCCCGGCCATGAGAGGACGAGGCCAACAGACTGCACCCAAGAAGCAGAGAACCAAACAAGCACCAATCCGCCAGGATCGAAGAGATGATGTTCAGCCTGCCTTCTTTGGTTTTTCTAATCTTCATGCCCGACAGTTCAAGCAGCTCCGCAGATTGCAGAACTACTGTAGGTGGATAGACCGTGCTGAACATAGTGAACGTGATGGATTGCATGGTATTGGCCTTTGGAATTCCATTTTGCGGGCACCAGGGTTCTTGCCCACTTTCACTGAATGGTGGCTGTCGCGCCATTTTGTCAGCCCTTTAGATCCGAGTGCCATGCCACAGTTTTGTCCTCCGTCTCAGGTTGCTCACCAAATTTTTGATGCGGTTTATGCTGAAGTGAGACACTTGGAGCAGTTGCTCAATCAAGCCAAAACCTCCCACAGGAGACACCAACATGCTGATGACAAACACCTCATCTACCGAGAGGTTGCCAGAAACCCGGCCGAGCCGGTAGAATCCCTACTGCATGCTGTGCACTCCACAGTCACTGAGGTAGACGAGACGGAATGTGCAGTGGTACTTGCTGCCCCAGCTGCCCTGCGACCCGATCTTCCCCTTTGGATTGCTGGAGCCTCTGCTGAAATTATCCATCATGACCATGACAAAGTATGGCTCACCGATGTTGCTGGGGTTCAACAAGGGCAGCAAGTTGCTCAAACCCAATACCTGGGAGACCTGCCAGCCCTTTTTGAAGCATTCCATGATCAGTGGAAGAAGCGCTGGTGCCGACACGACCAAACACCATTTGATCGCTGGGACATGCTGTTGAATTTTGCCAAGGAGGTCATCAGACCAATGCCAATCCCACACCTGCAAGTCGATGTTTCCACTGTGCAAGCAGAGTTCCATCGGAAAAAGAAACAAGCCGCCACCGGCTTAGATGGGGTCAGCCGCGCTGACTGGATAGCAGCCGACGAGGCAACTCTGCGGAGTCTGATTTCAGCCTTCACCAGGGCAGAGACTGATGGCTGCTGGCCAGCTCAACTTTTGGCAGGCAAGGTGCGCTCCTTAGCCAAGACGGAATCGGCCTCGGCTGTTGGGGATTATAGACCCATCACTGTGTTTGGTTTGGGGTACAGAGCTTGGTCAAGCCTACATGCCCGTCATTTGCTGCAATGGGCTGACCAATGGGCCCATGATGGAGTATATGGCAACAGACCAGGCCGCCAAGCTGCAGACCTGTGGCATCATGTTATGCTTCAGATTGAACAGGCCTACTCCTCAGGATGCTGCCTAACTGGGCTCTCCGCTGACATCGAGAAATGTTTCAATTGCATCCCACGCTACCCAGCGTTGTGTCTGGCTGTTTTGGTTGGAACCCCCCATCAGGTCACCACCGCGTGGGCGGGTGCCTTGACATCTATGTATCGGCATTTCAAAGTGAGGGATTCCTTTTCAGCAGGTTTTGCCACCTCCACCGGGTTGGCTGAAGGATGTGGGCTCAGTGTCTATGGAATGCTGCTGATTGACCACCTCTTTGCTTTGTGGCTTTACCACCAGGCACCATCTGTGAACACGCTGTCCTATGTAGATGATTGGCAGACACTGTCTTGGGACCCCAATTTTGCAGTCCGACAGCTTGAGCTGGTAGAAGGCTATGCCAGCCTCTTGGACCTGACAGTGGACCGAAGGAAAACCTTTGTGTGGTCACCCGACAGCCGGACTCGCAGCTTGCTCAGGGCCAGTGGCATCAAAGTTTTGCATCAGGCCCGGGAACTGGGAGGCCACCTTGGCATTTCCCGGCAGCACACCAATCATACCCTGACTCAGCGCATCAGTGAACTTGCAGATCTGTGGCCCAAACTGCGTGCCAGTAAAGCCAAGTACCAGACCAAGGTACATGTACTGAAAGCTGTGACATGGCCACGAGGCCTCCATGCTGTGGCGAGTGCTTCCCTTGGAGACAATGTCTGGACAGACTTGCGGCGTAAAGCCACGGGTGCCCTTGGTTGTCACCGCCCTGGAATCAATGGGCATGTGCTCTTAGGTTTGGTTGAAACCTTGGTAGATCCCCAACTTGTGGCGTTGTTGTGGACTTGTCGCTCCGTCCGACACCAGTGTAACTTGGACTTTTGGTCTTCTGCGGTTGCCTTGGTCTCTGCTGGGGAACTGGACTTACCCCCCAACTCTCTTGCGTCTGTGGTTGCTGGCCGCCTTCAGCAAGTTGGCTTCCATGTGCACCGTGATGGTGGGGTTTCGGATCAGCTTGGCAAGTTTTGTCCGCACACTTGTAACTATGCAGAGCTTGAAATGCGCCTCCAATGGGCTTGGCACCAAGTTGTTGCTCAAAAGGTGTCGCACCGTGCTGAGTTTGATGGGTTGTGGCAAGTTGACACTGCAGCCACCAGAAGAGCACTGCATCAGTTATCACATGATGACCAAGCCCTCTACCGCCATAGTTTGGCAGGGGGTCTTTACACTGAGAGTTACAAGTCAAAGTGGACTGAGCAGTCAGACGCTTGCAAGTGGTGCGGTCAACCGGACACTTTGATGCATCGATTTTGGGAGTGTCCGCAGCATCATGACCTTCGAATGACTTTGGCACCAGCAGCCATGCGCTCCTTGGACTTGTTGCCACCTGCCTTGGCTCTCCGTGGTTGGGCACTCTTACCCCCTACCTGGCGTGACTGGATTCAACTTCTCCTTAATCTGCCATCAGCACCACCTGCGCCAGCCATTGGACTTTGCCCCAATCGATGGAATGATGTTTTCACTGATGGCTCATGCCTGCATCAGGCTGCTCCGGCCTATCGTGTTGCTGCTTGGTCTGCGGTGTGCGTTCCATCCTTTCCCTCTTGGACTGGTCAGGGTGCCACTGTGCTTGGAGCGTCCTACTTGCCTGGCCTCCACCAAACTGCTTACCGTGCTGAACTTTATGCTGTGGCTTTTGTTTTGCATTGTGCGGCGTGTGCGCGTGCCCCTGTCCGATTGTGGTCCGACTGTCTAGGCGTGGTTACCAGGTTCCATCAACTTGTGTTGGGAAGGAGGAAGGTTCAGGTGAACAAGCCTAACTCTGACCTTTGGACCTGGATATTGCAGTCGCTTGATACGTTGGGACGAAACAATGTACAACTGCGGAAAGTGCCTGCACACAAACCTTTGCAGGCTGCTACATCGCGTCATGAGGTGTGGCAATTTTTCTACAATGCCATGGCTGACAGAGCTGCACGCTGCGCGAACCAGGCGCGGCCCACAGCCTTTTGGGATGTTTGGGAAAAGCATGTGTGTGCCACTTTGGCGGCTGAAGTTTTGTTTTCACAGGTACAGCAATTACACCTGGCGGTTGGGAGACGTAACGTCCGCCGGGGCCTTGAGCCAGATGAGGTTCCTGCTGCCACCGAGCGGACTACGCGTGAATTTCCAGCGGTTTTTGCGCTGGGCCCATGGCGAGGCGAACCTTTGCCGACAGTCGCCCGACTTTTTGGACACAGTCATGTGCAACGAGCAACTGCATGGTTTCGAGAGCGAATTGGAACACCAGGAGCTCATGAGGTGGTCTGGGTGTCGTTCTCCCAGTTGTACCTCGACTATCAAATGACCTGGGGCAACCCAGGACCATTGCGAGTCCAAGGTCTTTGGGTTGACAAAGCACACCGTCAATACCTTGATGCAGAAAAGTTTGACAACAGGCAGCGCACAAAGTGGTTCAGGCAATTCCTCAAGAAGCTCCTGACCGCTGCCAATGTGACCTTCACCCTGGCCCAGTGCCGACCCAAGTCAGACAGCATCCAAGCGTATGTGCAGGCGATTGCCCTGCCCTGGTGTCCTCGCTCCTTGTACGAGGTTGAAAAGCTGCTTACGTCTACGCTGACAGCTCCGTGTGTGAGGAATGCGGACGTCCTGCGACATTTGCCGCTGATCGACCAGCGCGAGACGATGGTGTTGTCTTCATAGCTGGCACAAGGTTTGCCTATCCTAGCTGAGACTGCAGCGCTCCCTACCTGAGCCTGCTTGCGGCACGAAAATGTGGGAAAATGTGGTGGTTTCAAACATTTTTTTTCCATAATATGTGGGACAATCCTTCCCATTGACTAATATTCTTCCAAAGCCACCAACCAGTATAGGTGTTATATCCCAAGTTGCGGGTTCAAATCGCCATCGTTGTAGCCATTACTAGCCCCAGCAACAACCACTCATGGGAGTATAGTTTCCAACTTTTCAGTATCTATGACTGGGGGTCACAAGAAGGAATCCATGATCTCCCAATAATATTATCATCATATCCTTTGAATCATATTAGATTCCAATTTTCATGATTTTTCATATATCATATCCCACTCTGAGCCCCTATTTTCATGGTACCCCCCAACCTTTTTTCAACAACGCCGTGAATTCGACTGCTTTCAGGTGGACAAGATCATCGAAGCTGCCCGGAAGTCCAGCGAAATTGGCTTCGTGACCTGTGCCTTGGATGCCAATGGGTCTTGCAGGATGAGGGGTCCAAAAAGATGGAAAGATGGCGTTGATGGTTTAGTTTATTTTTAGTATGCACCATCCAATTGCCCAATTATGTGTCATCCATTAAGCATCCATTTTTAGTATGATGAAGTAGGGTTTTAAGTATTAACCATCCATTTTTAGTATTAACCATCTTTGGTTTTAAGTGGGGGTGAAAATGAAAGACCTAACCACAGGCCTTGACCATCCAATGAATTGGGGTAGCCACTTGACCCATAGCGTGGTGTGAAAGCAAGAAGCTCAAGTGTTTTTTGGCTCAATGGTTTTTAAGGGAACATCTTAACCGGAAACCATAGATTTTCCTAGTAAATATGGGGTTTTCCTGCAAATGTTCCCTTAAACCAATCCATTGATTGGTGCAAACTTGTGATGGAAACAGAGAATTTTGCAAAACAAGGATCAAATTCGGTGGGATTTTGATGGAAAAAATGATGGAAATATGCGGGGTTTGCCTCGTAGGTAGCCTCTCTTGACATGTGGTGACTTAACGGAGAGCAGTTTTCTGTTGGGGCTTATCTCGAGAGTCTCGATAACGGGTAACCATAGATTTCCATAGTGGAGAGTGGGGCACATCCACTCCTAATTTATTTGGGTTTCACCGCCGAAGGACATGCACCATGCTGAATGGCATGATTTTTCAGTGAACATCAACAGGAAAGCATGGATTTAACATGATTTAACCAAACAATCTAGATTGAAGATGATTGAAGAACCTCAAAGCAGTTCATGGAAATACTTTCCAGACAGTGGTTTTCTGGTCCGGTGAGGGTTTTGTAGCAAGGTACACAGCTTGTGAGCAAGATGAAGAGCCGATTTCAGATTGCCACTGGTGCAGGGTAGCTTGGCTGGCCGATGGCAGTGGATGATCCTACCTCCAGCCGATGGTATAAGGAACTTCCCCTATGGTTGTAGTGAACTGGAAAATAACAATTTTTGAAAAGGTAGATCATCATGTCTCTATCATCTATAAATGTGCCATTATTCATAGCTATGTTAAATTTGCCAGAGGGTAAGCTCCAAATCCCAAAATTCTGGGATCAAGATTCACATCTCCCCAACAGTTCAGGGAGAGGGCATGGAGAGTCACCAATTTCCCCGAACCTTGAACTAATCGAGTGGTTTTTTTCCACCAAAGTTGGCTATGGCTACAAGAGTGGAAAAACATCCGCCCACTTCCAACAGTATTCCAATAGATTGGATGTTTCCACTATCAAAATAGTACTCGCTTGGCCCGAAAATAGCGATTTTCCACCAGTTCCAATAGTGGGCCTTCTCCAAAATAGCTTCCCAGGGTAGGGACCCGGACGGCAGGAAGTTGGACCAAATGCTTGGTGGTGGTGTGGAGAGCTGCTCGATTACGGAGATCTTTGGGGAGTTCCGTTGTGGCAAGCGACTTGGCAGGGCCTAGGCCAGTGCCAGTGAGGTTGGAATCGCGGAAGCGTTGGTTGATCTGCCATTTTTGATTCATACTCAACTGGAGCTCAACTGATATAGCTAATGTTTATGGTAGATATATCTATAATTCATGGGCTCATTCATGGGCTCATAAACCAAGAAACATAACTGGGGGGTGGCTCCGGATTGTACCAAACTTCTGGTGAGTTTAGAGGGGTTGCCCTCCATTTTTTTAAAAAAAATACTGGGGCGAAAAAGGTCACCAAACTTGGATTGGAACTCGACCACCACGGGACCTGGCTAGGAAAAAGATGGGTTCCTGCAAAATATTTTTTTCATCCAATGGAATCCGAGTTTCAAATTTCCACTGGTTGCTGGAGAAGCCGACTGGATGATGGGGACATATTCACCTTTTTTGGGCGAATAACCAATGCCGGATATGGCAAAGAACATTTAGAATAATTCATGTATTTATCATGGAAACTCGTGCCGGATCATTCTCCAAATGTTGGTCGATAGAAAGAAATGGTCGATTTAGAACCCAACTATAGTCACAGATATCTCTATCTCTACCGTAAACGTTCCAGTTATAAGTGAATTTTTTACGAAAACCGGGGCGATTCTGAAGTGCCATGGACCCCCATGAAACCTGCCAGCTGGAGCCAGCTGGAGCCATGAACCCGAAGGATTCCTCCGCTTCCCAGGACCCAATTGTGTCATTCCCTTTCGGTCGTCGCGCAGCTTCCCTCCAGTATGGGCGGTGCCAACGGCAAGGCGAGGATCTGGACTGTGTCCATCGATTTGCAGGCTCATCCCAGGAATCGTAAGTGGGATATCACCCCAGTGATAAAAACATGGGAGAAGGAGCGGGTTAATCCACTGAAATCATTGGGGTTATAATCCACTAAGTGGGATGAACCACCAAGTAGTATTTATTGCTGAAACAAATCGCCAAATCGCCACGCCGATGTCATGATCCCGTTCTCCCGGAGGTGGTCTACATCGACACCGAGGGCACCTTCCGCCCCGAGCGCATCCGACAAATCGCGGAGGCCAAGGGCGTGTCGCCCAGCGATGCCATGGATAACATCGTCTATGCCAGGTGGGGGCTGTGGAAAAATACTGATTTTATAGGGATCTCATGGGGATTTTCAAGGTGGGGATGGTGCAAATGGAGGTGTCCCATTTTATGGGGGTAGTTCAAAACCATGGTTGAATGGGTTTCAATACTAAAGTGATTTAATGACTTGAATGATTTGGGGTATATACTTGGATTTACTGACATGGATGATTTGGTTTACTAACATGGTTTACTAACTTGGATGCTATTTTAGCAAAGCCCCTAAATGGCTATGACGAAGATATGGATGATGATCATTCATCAACTTTGGGGGTACGATATTTTCAGACAAAAGCTATGGGTGGTGGAGAACCAAGCGATTTATGGGGATATGATATGTATATATATATATATACATACATATAGTGATAGGAATCATTAGTAATCATAGTCAATCAACCATAATCACAATCATTATCTGGTTGGTGGTTTGGAACATTCGGATTATTTTTCCATTCAGTTGGGAATGTCATGGAATGTCATGTCATCCCAACTGACTTTCAGTCCATCATTTTTCAGAGGGGTAGGGCTCAACCACCAACCAGTATTGGAATGTCTTGGAATCTCATGGACTACTGTGCCAGGTGCGAGCGTTTGGGCCGTTGATGGGATGGGGATTAACCCATGGCGGGGACCAACATATGCCGGATACCCTTTTTTTGTAAACGTTCACAAAAAACGATGGAAAGATCCACCATTTTATAGCTGGGTAATTCAACTATTTCGACTGGGCCATTTTCAAGTTCGCAAGCTGTTAGTTTACTAGAGGGTACATGTGACATGGAGAGAATATGTTTGCATGTCGTGGAATCTGCGTTCCACTTAAGACATGTGGCTAGTAGCCATACTGGGATGTGGCTATCGCTGTGGATGAGAGGTGCTACACCTCTGACCATTTGGAGCAGCTATTGGTGGAAGCGGCTGGATTGATGGTACCTTGGCCAGAGGGTAAGGTCCGGTCCCTTTCCAAGGCTTCAACACTTTTTTTCAGGTCTTGTACCATCCACTTTTCTTCGCTTCCTACGCTATGGCCTGTTTTGTAAGCCATGGCCCATTTTATCAATGGCCATTTCAGGATCCTAGACTGGAGGTACCTACCATATATAAGGCCTATTTTTTAGGCCTATGTAAGGGAATATCCCCACAAAATATGGCCAAAAATATGGTACTAACGTACCTCCATTTTAGGATCCTGGAGATCTCCCATTGATTTTAGTTTGATGACCTACTGAAATGGTAATTGTCCATAGCAAAGATTGATCATGTTGCTAGATGTTCCCTTGGGATCGTTCGCTGAAACCATATGATTGATCATGTCCTGTAGCCTTTCAACATTGCCATAAATTGGTGGTAAATCTTTGCCTTTCAGAGCAACCCATATCTAAATGTGTTGGCCAATATTTCTATGTGTAGGTATTTGTACAGAATGGTGATAAACCCACTCTGGCTGCTTAAGCCAGCATTTATAGACATTTATAGATGATTTTCCCATCGAACCCCTCAACGTACAGGGATTTTCCCATGATTTTCCCATTGAACACCCCATAAATGGTGGATTTCCCGCATATTTTCCCAGCGAACACATATTTTTTTGGGGAAACAACCACCCCACCATGACATAGGTGAGAAATGATCTCAACATCCCAAAAATTGGATGATTTCCCCGATGGTTTCTGCTTGGTTCGCCATGAATTCCCCAGGTGAACGACGAAGATCGCTTCGCGCTGCTGGTGGTGGACAGCATCATGGGTGGCTTCCGGGTGGACTACAGCGGCCGCGGGGAGCTGGCGGATCGACAGCAGAAGTTGGCGCGGGTGATGAACAAACTGCAGAAGGCGGGGTGGAATGATGGAATGGGGGGAATCAATGGGGATCAATAGGCTTATAATTGTATATATATAGTATAGTATTATATGCTATATATGTTATATATGTTATATATGTTATATATATGTTATATATGTTATATATGTTATGCATGTTATGTATGTTATATATGTTATATATGATATATATGTTATATATGTTATATATGTAATATATGTTATGCATGTTATGTATGTTATATATGTTATATATGATATATATGTTATATATGTTATATATGTAATATATGTTATATTGATATTCTATATCTATATCTTATATATACATACATATATATATATATGTATGTATGTATGTATGTATGTATGTATATCTCCAGATATACATAATCTATCAAAACTGTGACTAGGCAGCCCATTACATCCCAGATGGCTGGTTCACCAGCCACTGACCGAACCTTTTAGGACCATCGATGCTACGGGCACCACCCGACTGACTGGGAATGGTAAGTAAACATAGCACCTATTTGGGAAGGGATTTTGGGGATGGTAAACATGACAACATCATGGGATATTACTTGAATAAGGCATGGATATTAATATAATGGCCCATATTGCTTGAATTTATGTATCTATCTCTCTCAGTTTAGGAAAAAAACATGAATTCGGTTTCTTTATTTGTTCCTATCCTCGTTTTTTGAAATGTATTCATCTCTTTCTCAGCTTAATTAACAACCATGAATGTTTTCTGGATCCATTTCCCACAGGAAGGTTTTCTAACATGAGGCTACCCCCCATATCATCCAAGTCATCAACCAACCATTTGCGTATAGGTTAACCCATGGTGACTTGGAGATCCCCTATTGCCCCATATATATATACCAATTGTGATTTTCCATCATGCTGCTATGACCACCACCTTCCAGTGTTTCATCAGGTGCCAGCCAACCAACACTACATGCCTCCAATAGGCATTTCGTGGCTCAGGGAGCCTGGATGTGGGAGGGTGGGCATTTCGCTTGCCTGTGAGCCATAGGTTCCGAAGGTAGCAGGGCTACCGATCTGGCTGTTTGGACGAGG
>Ga0126342_10001124_pt1 | contig 35705 bp, 25 predicted proteins | sample Cyp1metagenome_FD_92528 | JGI IMG/M metagenome (GOLD analysis project Ga0126342, IMG submission 92528) | Coral microbial communities from Lord Howe Island, Old Settlement Bay, Australia - Cyphastrea 1 metagenome | ecosystem: Host-associated > Invertebrates > Cnidaria > Coral ...
TGAAACCACCAACCAGTTGTTATAAATGGGTTATAATCCCATTAAGTATAGATATATCCCCATTGATCATTAAATGATTGGAATAATGCTGGTGACGTCTCCCCAAATGGATCATCTGCCGCTTTTTGGGTGACTGTTTGAACAAATCATCATGGTTTACCACATGAATTTACCAACCACCAACCAGTGAAATTACATCCAGTAATGATATCCAATCATATTTCCTGTGAATACTTGATTGCTGTTGGTTGATGTTTGCTTCACCAACCCATGAAATTACCATGGAATTTACCACATGATGCGATCGCCCACACCCAACTTTCACCGATGCCTCTGCTCCTGGGAGAGCTGAGGGCAGCAAATGCGGGCGTGACCCGAGTGCTCGCAGATGGGACAGTAACCTCGTTACGTCAACCGTCGGACCGGTTCCAAGGGATGTGGCTTCCAAGGCGATTTGACAAATGGCCCTTAAGGGTAAAAACCATTGAAAAAAACCCGGGTATCTTAGCGAACATCAAACTATAGTTGGTGTTTATGGATGTTCGTCCCTCCCAAACATGAAGTAATAGCTTTTGATCCATGCCTAAGGGACAGCAAATAGCAAATATGCATGAGAATTCATGATATACGACCTCTTCGACATTTGGGGAATGGAATATTAATATACATTAATATCAGTATCAAAAAGAACACTGCAATGAAACAATTCCCTTGATTCTTGACTCGTCATCTTTTTTCAGTTTCTCAAGGTGTAATCAACCACTATCGGCTCCCAGGGCCCATCACCAGGATGGAAATCTATGTTCCGTCATTGATTTGAAGCACACAGCTCACACAGAATTCACTACCTGCTTGGACACCTATGGATCCGGATGGTGAATGGAGCGGATATTCCCCATGGTTGGGCTATGTTTTCAGGGATGTTTCGCTTCCCCTGATTACCCTTTGGTAATTTAACATAGCTATGGACAATCAGCACTTTGGTAAATCAGCAATTAAGTAGCCACTTTCCCATAGCTACATAAGATTACCGTGGGAAGGACATCTTGACATTTCAACCCCTGATCGCGGCGCCCAGAATCTGGGGGCCGCACGTCGGTAACTGGTTTTGCCTGGATGCTGGCAGCTGTGGGCGGTCAGATCACATGTTTCAATGATTGAACGACCATGTTGCATCATTCATCATGCTTTTGGAGTCCAAAAAGAAAATCACCAAACCATACCAAAGGACCAAAGGTTCACCCAGGGGGTTGCCCACTTTGTGGACAGCCCTACACAGGCCCTGCTTACGCACCGTAAGAATCCGGATGGAAGCTCAGGACCACGCCTAGACCTCCAGCGTTCCTCGGGTAACGGTGAGTTCCGACTTACAGAAGATCCGAGGCCCGTAGACCCCGCTCCGCACCGTCTCGAGCTCGCCAAAATGGCCGCGAGCTGACCTGCGCTCGCAACTCCCCAGCGGCCTCTGCTGGCACTACCCACTGCAGCGCACCTTCGAGTGAAGCCATGCCTACCGTGCTGCCCTTGAGCTTCTTGCCAGCAGTGGTTCGAGGAACTGGCGTACTCTGTCCATACGTGCGCCGTTCGCTGCCGCGCGGACTCGATTGCGGAAGTCGGGCCGATGTACCAAACCAACAAACAAATCTAATATTGGGATCTTGGAGGTTTGGTTTCTGTTTCTAATATACCGACATTTCTTCCAATATACAACCGCTGGTCTCTGTTTTAACCGAAATGGGTCATTGGAGATCGTCTCAGAGATGGAACGTAAAAACACGCAAACACAACCATTAAATATCCATAGATTCACAATAATCATCAAGCAACAATCATCTCTCAGTTAAATCCCCATACCTTTATATATATATAATGTCAATAGCACCATAACGAAAACACCTATAGATGATGGTTGAATTTCCCTTTACCCTATGGTTGTTTAACATATTGCTACCGAAAATAGATGACCAGGGTCTATTCCTAGACTATTTCTGATGATTTACTTATTAGAAACGGTGACTTTCCAGTTTGCTACGTTAAATCACCATATGTATGGGATAAATTAATGGTTAATATCCCATTAAATCCCATTTTTGACTATATATATAATTATATAAAATGATATTTGATGATATTTAATGACATACCATGCATATCTGGGGACTTCGAAATTCTGCGGATACAATATTTTAATCCGTAATCCTCCAATCCTGGTTCTTACTCCGTCTCAATGCGTAATTATTGCCATTAATTTACCATACCCTCTGGTAAACTAACATAGCTATTGAAAATGGTGATTTATAGTGGATTTACCCATTAAAATGGTGGATCTTTCCATCGTTTTTTGTATGTTTACCAGAGGGTAACCGTAACCGTTGAGACCTGCCATGTCGGTCTACTGGTCCAGGGTCCCTGGGTCCCAGGGTCCCAGGTGTGGCCTTCCTCCTCGTTCTTGGCCGTCACCTTCTCCATAGGCAACGGGCACTGCTTCGCCTCAAAGCGGAAGTCTGGAACTCGAATGATCAAAAACGTTGAAAAGCGTCATGAAAAGCGATGGTTCAACCATGAAACAGGAGTGAATGAATCCACAGAAATGGGAGTTCACATGAGTTAGCCGTGATTCGGAGCAGTCAAACGTGTGAAATTGGAAGCTGCTAGTTCAAACGCTGAACGAACCAAAAGTTGGCAATCACATGCAATAACTAACACTTTCAGTACATGGATGTATACAACCGCAAAAAACTGCTCACATCGAGGATATACCACAACAATCCACAACATCAGCAGTCCCCAGGAATGTTAGCTATCTAAATAGCTGCTTGGGCCTTGCATCTAATGACGTACCAGTTCCCTTTTTTAGGCAGTAATTGCAGGTACTGCAATCAACTCGGGGAACATTCCAGTCGATTCCACTTCGCCAGGATCTTTGTGCCCCAAGAGTGGAAATCATAGATGTTCTTAGCACTGAGCAAAGTTAGGAGTCAACAACTACCACCCGTTTAGGATTTCTCCTTGAAACCCTGCCTGACATTGTGCGCTGTCCCTACCACACTTTTTCAAAATGGCCGACAGGCTTCAAGTGACTATAGTGATTGCACTTTCTATGGGTGACTGAAACTGGGGGATCAAACATGTTAAAACCGTAAAACCCGAACAATGCGATTTTTCATAGGCCAGATCAGTAACAACCTGTGGACTTTGGGGCACCCAGTTTTCCGCAACGTTTTCCGGACACCTGAGGATTCCTGGAGACCAATGCATAACAAATTTAAAAAAAGCGTCTGGTTCCTGATGGTTCATCTAGATTCTGGTAGATGGCCTTACCCACTTATCACTTACCTCAACCGGCACCGCACCTGATCAACGCCCAGTTCACCACCATTTCGTGGTCAAAACTCCCACGCGCCTTGTGCCCCGGAAAGTGGCAATTGGAGCCTGGCGAGCATCCAATGGTTGAACATGTTTTGTGGTTTCCTAAGTGGGGCTACCCCAATAGCTGGATGGTTGATACTGGATTTTTTTCTGATTCTATAAATGGCCATTAATAGTGGATTTTCCCATTAAAAATGATGATTTTCCATAGCTATGTTAGTTTACCAGAGGGTAAATGGATTTTTCTGATTGTATCCTAAAAAAATAGGATACCTCCATTGACTTCCAGGATCTTCAGGACTTTCCACCGCCAGCGATGGTGACGCTATACGCGTTTTGAAAACGCGGAAGGGCGGCTGAATTGGGGGAATACCAGGTACCATTTTGATGGTCGTTGAGTCGTTCATCACTTTTTTGGGGGATGATCCACCCACTGATCAGTTGGCCAAGTGCTTTGTGGAAAATTGGCGAAGGTGACATTGGGATGATATTCATAGCCTAAAGCATCCGTGATGTCCCGGGTGCTTCGGTCAGCAGTCACTTAGCTTCATGATTTTCAACCCAATAATGAGCCAATCCCCATGTCAGGATCCTCTAATAGCCATTACTCCGGTCGCTTGCATCCTGGGATATCCTGGCTTTTGGCATTCCGTTTCATAGTATCCCAATACGCTGGGTAGTTTTCGACCCCGCTATCCTATTATAGTCATCAACTAAAACAGTTTACAAGGATTGTTGAAAAAAGTGAATCCGATTGTTGACAGTATTTGTATATCAATACCAGTTTGCGACTGTGTAGTAACCAAATGAAATAACTTAGTTTAACCCCAGTTAGATCAATGGATTTATACGGGTTAGGAACAACTTACAAAGTACTTAACTACTTGGAGGGTTTTTCTATATAGTGACTGGTTCATAACCCTGCTGAAAGCATCTGAAAGCAAGTATAAGTATTGTAAATGGCACACCTATCAAATCCAAAAAAGGCCAAACATCCGGTTGTGTCTGGTTGTTCAGAATAGCTTTGACAAAACTATAGAACATCACATTTTCAATAGGGACACCATCTACAAATGGGCCATTCTCATCCATTTCCCATAGCAAACTGTGATTTTTTACTAGATGGCAACCTGTTCAGTCACCACTTACGATGCCTACGTGATGCCTACGAAGCGAAGTTCCAGTTGTGAGTGGATGACAGTTCTAGTTCCGCCTGAAAATTCCCAACTATTGGCCCAACTTATGGGGCGTTCGAACCATGCTTTAGAAACTCAACATATAGGGAATTTAATGGGATTTAATGGGATTTTGTAGTGGTTCAATGGGATATTAATGGGATATACCCTCTGGTAAACGTTTACATAGCTATTGAACATGGCTCATTAACAGTTGATTTACCTGGTTACCTATTCCAAATGGTGCTTTTCCAGTTCGCTTTTTGTATGTTTACCAGGCCGGGTAACTGTTGGCTGGTTTATGATGGCTTTGCTAACATCATACCCCATAGGATCCATGTATGGTATATATGGTAACATTTACCATCAATATACCCCCAATGTTAGCATATATACCATACATGGATCCTATGGGTACTATCATAAACATGTGGGTAAAACAATGTCATAAACCTTCCCCCAATCATGACCATCTTTTATAGGTGGTAACCATGTACCATTCCCAGAAAAATGGATGATTTATGGCATTGTTTTAGCCGCATGAATAACTATGGTTATAAGCTTTAATAATTATGGTAATACCTAGTAATAACTATAGTGGTACCACTATTGATGGTAGTTTAACTATGGTCATAACCACCATTCACAATTGTTTTACCCACATTAATCACCATGAAAATCACCACAACAATGTGGGTAAATGGTGATAATGTGATTCATCACCATTAAAATCACCATTAAAATCACCATTAAAATGGTGAAAAATCAACATGAAAATCACCACATTTATCACCATTTTTCTTTCACCCAAGGATGCGCACCATGGATGGCATCACTGGGCCCTCCCGACACGTTTCCAAGGTAAGCTTCAGGCGTTCCAGGGACGGAAGTGTCGCCTGACTCAACACACGAACAGCACACGACCGAGGGGAGATTCAGCTTCCCAAATGGAGATAGAGTGTCATGAAATATCAGATTTTGCCAGAGAAATTGAGGATTATATAAACCATATTAAACCCAACTTGTGAGGATTCAACCATGAAAAATTGTGATTTAAACATAGAGTATGGAGATTTAAGCATAAAAACTATCATGGTCAACCTTTTTCGGCAAAACAATCCAAGGTGCTTGCAAGTACTCATCCCTCAGGTTTCGCTTACTGTATGGCTTCTTGAATCTAAACATACTACAATTCAACCATGAAAAATTGCACATTTTGACCCCAAATGGATTGAAGCTTCTGAAACGGTCATGGTTCACCCCCAATTTTTCTGCGACCCATTTGTTCATGGAAGCAGTGGAGAAAATTTTAACCACATTTCTGGACAATACCATGGACAAAAGCAGACATGATCATTAATTAAGGGGATAGATCATGACTAATGGGAAGTAATGACCATTAATAGGCTATAGATGGGGGATAGATCATTTATAATAATTTACAATGACTCAAACCACAATCTGACAGATACCCTCTGGTAATTTAACATAACTATTGAAAAGTTGCAATTTATAGTTGATTTACCCATTCAAAATGGTGGATCTTTCCATAGTTTTGTGTATGTTTATCAGAGGGTAGATATGCGACCACTGATAATGAGCTGGGCCATCATGGTCCCAACACCCGCTGCGCCGAAACGCGCCTTCTTGCCCACCATGGCCCGACCGATCTCCTGCGTAAAGCGTTGCCTTTTTAGGGATCATTGCAGGGTCCCAGGTTGCAAAAAAGGTCATCCTAGGTAGGGTTAGAAATCAACATACGTTAACATGAAAAATAATTAATTTGGTAACAGTATATACAACGTATAAATACGTATCATATATCTGCTATAGAACTGTAATATAATCTAATAGAATAAGAGTAGCAATAATGATCACAATCTATTTTGACTTTGAAGGCACCAATAAACACCCTTGGTTAATTGCTATATCTGGAGTTAGACTACCGACTGCACATGGTGGAGGGCAGGGATCCTTAATCTCTTCCCTCTAATATTAGCAGAAACCATTGTGCAAATAAGGGATTTGCACATATTGGGACCATGGGGGGGGGTATTTGATGTTTGGGGAAGGGAATTATTATTAGCTTATATACATCCCACCGTTTCTCTATGATGTCCTCCATTGAATACCCACGATATGCCCGGATGGTCGTTAAATCCCATAGAAACTTTCCAGTCCTGTTTTCTGGGTCAAAATTGGAGGTGGAACCATCCTCGATTTTGGGTTCTCTCAATGTCTAGCTGGATATGATCTTCTTCCATTTGCAGCTATGAAATAAACCCGATGTTCAACGGTATTTTTGGCCATGTCGCTGATTCATCCAGTACGATACCATTTTTTTGTCGCATATTGTCACCATAAAATGCTGGCTTTAAATCCATATCACCACCAAAAACCACCAGGGTATTTGCTGTTTTCTTATATCAGTTTCACCAACAAGAAAGGACATGATAGGGGCTTTTATGATCCAACTGGTGGATTTTCCAGCATTTTTAGAGGTGTTTTCATTACGAGAGGCTACTCTGATGTGAGGTCTCTTGGACCTTGGATATCTTGGACTTGCTCGTCAAGGGGTCAGTGGTGGATTTCCCACGGAACGAACATGGTGATTCCACCAGCTCTTCAAGGTCAGAAGAGCACCGAAAACATTCACATTGGATGGATTTGGTGATTTTGGGATTTTTATGGATCAATACCTATAAGTCTATAAGTACCATTTTTAGGGTGGTGAACATCCATTTACCGGCTATTTTGAGGTTCACCAGGGGTACAAGGTTTTGACCCATCCCCATATGGAATCCATATGGAGGTTTCCTGACATGGTACCCCTCCTCGGCACTCTCCTTGGAAAGATTCACCCGGGAGATCCTGGCGGCGAAAGCGGCTTCCGCGATTTGGAGAGCCGGAGGTTCACCAATGGATTGGTTTAAGGGAAAATCTTAACTGGAAACCATGGGTATTTTACCATCAAATTCTTGGGGTTTTCCGGTTAAACATGTCCCATCATCCAATTCTATGAATATAGATAAATATAGCCAATGTAGTACATAAATATAATATATGAGAGTCAAGTAAAAATCATGGTACAGTCAGATATTCCATGAATATATGAATATCATATGTGTCAAAATCTGAAAATGACAGATACAGATAGATCCAGATAGTCAAAAATAGTACCATCTGGTTATTTAACATAGCCATGGAAAATCACAATTTTTAATATGTAAACCATCTATAAATGGGCCATTTTCCATGGCTATGTTAAATAACCAGAGGGTACACAAATATAATGGTAAGGGCACATCTCAGGGAGTTTGATTAATTAGTACTTAAATATCAATGCTACGGGCTTTAGCACAAAAAAAACAAACAACTACATTACCCTCTGGTAAACCAACATAGCTATGGAAAATCACTATTTGAAAAGGTAAATCACCTATAAATATCTCTAAATGGTCCATTTTCAATAGCTATGTTAGTTTACCATAGGGTATCTACACATGATATTCCAATTTTTGTGAACAAAATCCGGAGGTGTGCTCAATCAACCTCGGAAATCTCAAAAAAAAAGATAGCCCCTTGCGAGAAAATGTTCACTAAAGTAAGATCCTAAACAACGAACTTAACAAGCGAAAATAAGAAGGCATCTAAACTTGGGCTATCTCATTATCATCAAGCCTAGAATAAGTGAGTTATGATATGATTCATATCTTAGATGCGATACCTGCTTGAGTAACCTATATGCAATCCTTAAAATCACTTGATTATATCAATTTTAATATGATGTAAGAAGAATATTCCCCACTTACTAGATCCTAACTCACAAGAAAAAATGACTATAGTGGAGCACAATGGGTGACACTGAGCCTGACCTCCATATGGGCCATCCATCCCACAGTGGGAATCCAGACACAATGGATTAATCTAAATCCGGAGATGGATTGACTAAGTTTGACGATTCCCATCCCCAAAATTATGGCTATGTTCCCATCCAACCTTTGATGAACAATTTGATTATACTTGTAGTTGGTTGTACATAACACTATAGTCACTAGACAATCACTAGACTATATTCCCATGAAGTTCCCATTCAATCACCATGTTTTTTTCGGTGTCCCCGGGGGTACAACCTATCTGTCTTGACCAGGGCACCGGGGGGGGCCCTGAAATCATCTCCAGGCTGGGTCGATCTCCCCACAGCTAGGATTTCAATCTGTAGTTCCTATGGAAACTATTTAATGATAGATAATGCTAGTAGGAATATCAGTTCCATTATATAATATCTATAATATCTACCATAAATATCATCTATAATAGTTCCATAATATACTTTATATGATTATAATTGATCATCACATATTGTGAGTATTGTTTGCCCCCCAGTGATGTTTGTTGGTTTTTCTTACCCGCAACAAGCATAGCTAGTTATCCCCCAAGACGCAACCAGTGAACCAACCCTGGTTGCCACCAGCCAATTCCTCTGGAATTTCGAAGGGGACCTCCTTTTGGGGACTTGAGGGCACAGTTCCAGTATATATACGATCTGGTTATTTGTGCCATAGCCATGGAAAATCACCATGTTTAATAGGTAAACCATCTATAAATGGGCCATTTTCCATGGCTATGTTAAATAACCAGAGGGTATATATATTTATAAACCCAATTTATGGAGATCTATGGAGGATAAAAAACCAATTCATTCGCGTTGTTTGGGCCTCACCAAAAGTATGCATTTTAAGGATATTTCAGATATTCCGAACCATTGATCCAGAAATGGAATGATAATGACTTGGACCTGGATTTGGGAAACATCTGGAGTTGGAATAGAAACGTACCTACTGTATCCATCTGTATCCCCCAAAGATGTTTTTTAAAACATATTTCCAGGATTTCAGCTTAAACGTGTCAGGTTCACCACTTGCTCCAAAAAGTCTTTGGCCACATGCTTTCCGCAGCACGTTCGACTCTCGAACTGGCGATGTGATGTACATTTCGATGGCTGGTTGGTTTGGGCAATTTCTATCTTTTTCGATGATCTCTTGGTAGTTCGTGGATGCCCAAACCAACCAGCATATAGATGTATGTTAAGATGTATGTTTCTTTTTGGCATCTTTTTACTTGATGGTCTGCTGATACCCTATATATAAACTGTTGACAACATTTGACAACATACAAATTCATACCTGGTGTAAACACCATGTGTTTACCTGAATCTTTTTGCACCCAAAAAACTGATACAAACCTAAGATCCTAAGCGTATCAGTTCGCAACCAGCAAGCCATTCAGAGCATCCCATGTCTGGATCGGGATGGTCCATGCTGCATTTTTAGATGGACATTCTGACTCCAATTTTGGCCAAAAATCATATGGGATATGCATCAAAACCAATAGTACCCCTTCTGTTCACATCAAAATAGCTGGGATTTATGGATGTGAATAACCCATTAAAAATGGTATTTTCATAGGTATTGATCCATACCCATATGGGATATGCATGGATACACAGAGGCCATATCCCGTCCAAAGGTCGGGAACTTGGGATGCTTCAGACACCTGGCTTTGTTCAAAGATGGGATACAGAAAACATACCCTTCAAAAGAATAAGACGTCTATATCAACAGTACAAAAACATACAAAAACGATGATAGAACATTGACATTTGGGGAAACCACCTTAAACAAACCCATATTATAGATCTTATATAGACTTGCGACCACCTGCAGATCCTACCTCCACTTCATCTGCTCTTGTGCGAGCTGCTGCCTGATACAGTTGGAATGGGTCCTAATGGATCATATGACCAAACAATTGATCCTACAATGACCAAAAAATGGATTTGATATGATATGATGAACCATGGTTTTGTTATGTTTTGTTTGGGGTTTGTCCAACATTCGGTTTTGTAGGGATTGACACTTTATTGGATTCAGCATCGAGCCACACCTGGAATGGGTCTGTTTTTTCATGACGAAAAAAACATTCACAGCCCTCTCCAACAGCATTGCTCCCTTTATACCTAAAAATTGAGGCAAACAAGGCAAACAATCCCAGTTTTGTATCATGAGTTTGATACCTGGGGGTTTCCATCCATCGACTCCGAAACCTGAGTTGTATTTGTAGAACCTTGATGTTGCTGCGGATATCTCAGATAATTTTGCTTCAATCTCTGGCGAACATCCAAAACATCCAATGAAGTAAATAACCTTGGTCTGTTTACCTACTGTAATCTATCCTTTGGTAATCTAACATAGCCATCAAAAATGGTTATGTTGAATAGGTAAATCATCTACTTGAAGGTGCCTTTTCCATGGCTATGCGAAACTACCATGTCTCTAGTAGCCCTACAAAAGTGGGCAGAGCCACGGCGCAACATCGACCGCCTCTCATAGTCCAAGAGGAACGACTTCATACGTCGGGTCGCCTGAGAGACGACTTGGAGTGCCATGGTCATGCCTTTAATTGGTGGTAGAAACATATCAAATCCTGTGAACATGAAACTGGGGCGCTATCATCTGATGTAAAATTGGCCTTGTGAATCCTTGTGGTACTTGCAACTGTGGATCTTGCTTATGGCTCATGGACAATCCCAATGGTTCATCCTCATTTTCCTGATATAACTGGCGATGTTGCAGTAAGCCCGGCTTTAAGCTGCGCTCAAACATCATAGACCCATTATCATTTTGCTTGGATAAATCCAATGAACCCCTATTGGAACCATTGAAAATTCAACCCCGTGGTTTATATATTTCATTTTATCCCACTCTATAAAAATACCATGAAACATCCGACTGCCTACCTTTGGTAAACTCACGTAGCTATGGACATCACCATGTTGACTAGGTAAATCATCGAACAAAATGGGCCCTCTATACCATAGCTATGGTTGGTTTACCGGAGGGCCCGGAGGGCACCAGTGGCACCAGTTTATCTATTTGATATCCCCATTGTCCGTCCCCAACCATCCTTTCCGCTGCAGGGTATCCGTTTCGCGAGCTGAAAGTATACTGTAGCATCTTCCAGAATCTAAAGCGTCGTTACGGAGATTTTATCACCGCATCTCTATTTAAGCATCATTAAGCATCGTTCAAAGAGATTTAATCATCAACAGGGGTGAAACGTGGTGAAATCAAGAATCATGAATCACTAGATATCATTAGATATCATTAGATTTAGTGGAGATATTCGGAGATATTGTGGAGATATTATGGAGATCCCCCCCCAAACATGGGCGAAATCTCATGAACTCTGGCCATCGCTGAAAAAAAAACGTCGCTCTCCGACGGTCAATCCGTAGGAGACCTCCAGGAACTACGGCGCGACTTCCATCGGATGGGTCTCGGCAACTGCCGATGCAAGAGGTCTGTTCACCTCGATGATGGGAATCTGTTTTCAAAGGTGACTGGAACACACCTTGATGTTATCCTTTATCAAAGGCTGAGAAATTCACTTGGAAAGTGCTGTTGGTTGAGCAACGCCAGCGAAGTCTGAAAAGCAAACGGGCTTGTAGGTGATGTCCTGGAGCCATGCTCGATGTTCTGCTGAGACAGAAGTAAACAAAGCAAACAGCGGTGAATTTATTCCAAGTACATAAAACGTTACCAAAGAGCGCCTCCCACTGACCACTGCCTAATGGCCTTGTTGGTTCTTTCACTTGGTACATATCCCGGCCTCAAGTGCCTTATGGTTCACTTAGAGTTGCTTGCGCCTTATTGGCCTGTCGGATATTTTGGGTTCAGAGCCTAACTCTCAAGTTGCCCAAACAACTTCAAACAAACAAGATCTGAAACCTGAGAAGCTACTGTGAACAGCCCCAAATACTTCCAAGGTACTTGGGGACAACATAACTCACAAACCAGCCAAAATCATCCCGACTCTAATCGCTGGTTTTTATGTGGAATTCCATCAATTTCAATTATAACAAACAAGAATCCCTAAGTGTTGGGTATATGGGTATACAATATATAGCCCCCTATATACATGAACAATCATAAACAACCAATCTTTCATACGCGATTTCAAAGCTGGTGGCTTTTTCAAAACCATTTATATCCAGCAAACGATGTTTTTAAGTACTAGTTAGTGCCCATCCGTAAGTTTTCCCCAGCAAAAACATCAAGATACCCAGTGGTTCGTAAAACTACTCATGTTTTTTTTCTCTCCTGTCATCAGCTCCATGGCATCCTGGAAAGTCCCCCCATTAAAGCCATCCTGGCTGCCAGTAGTAAAAGGTAGCGGATTTCCCATTGAAAAACACTAAAAAACCACGGGTTTTATAGATGATTGACATGATTGACATGTTTGATGAATGAAGGGTATCAGTTGTCGCCGCCTCCTCTTGCTCCTGCCGTTTCTTCCTTAGTTGGATATGGAGAACTACATAGAACTACCCAACTACCGGTCATGGATGTGTCGATGGCTATCTGTCCGGAACCCTTGGAAGATTCATCGGTGATGCACCCTGTTGACCAACATAGATCTGGAAGATCCACCATTCATCATATTTTTCTTTGGTTTCCCCATGGCTAAATTCCACATCTATGGATCCACGTTTACCCGGGGATTACCGCTTGGAAAACGTCCAGCCTTACCCGGCCATGGCCATGTTTTTTTCAACTCATCCCGATCCTCCCAACATGAAAAAAACAAATCACGTCTGTTGGGACGGATGAAATAGCTGCTGGTTGGGGACGCTATGTATCCCCAAATTTCATGAGGTCTATCTTACGGAAACCTCTGGTGGGATGCATTGGATCTATTCATCTATGGCTACAGATAATATAATATAATATAATATAATATAATATAATATAATATATACATATATATATATATGTAATTATTATATATATATACATATATATATATATACTACAATTATATATATATAAACATTTCAGGACGGCGCATTGCCATGTCAAGCCCCTTCTTTGATGGTACCCCCGATGTGGAGACGATGCTCGAATCGCAAGAAAATCCCTCGAATCGCTCGACGCGTAAAAACATCCAAGTTTCTCCCCCGACATGGTATAAAACAATATAAATTACTATAGAAATACAATGTAGATAGATTTATATAGAAATATAATACTATAGAAATACTATAGAATCAGATATACAAGGAATTATAAAAACTATATAAATTACTGGGATTATACACTAACATGGAATACTATAGAAATCAAGGAATCAATAATACTATGCTAATAATACTATCATGCTAATAATGGTTAATAATCTATAGATATCAATATAATACGAAGGAATACAAAGAATATCTGGGGGTAACCATAAACACCGGGATAAACCAAGATATCTATGAGGAGATAAACCAAGAATTTCATGCAGCTTTAAGCAATAAATATAGAACTATAATGATATATACATAGTGGATATCAAATGATATCAATTGGATACTAATCTGGTTGGTGGTTTTCCCATGTTTTCCCTGCCCCTCTGAAAAATGATGGAGTTCGTCCGTTGGGATGATGAAATTCCCAACTGAATGGAACAATAATCCAGATGTTCCAAACCACCAACCAGCACTTATTATCCTTGAACCCCTTTTTATGATGTGTTATGATCCCATATGATCCCTAGATTATATCACTTTTATACCCACCTAAGCCAACCCACCTAATGTCAACCCCGGATTAATAAACCATGGTTTATTAATTAGGGGGTACTCCTCCAATAGTCATAATCTGATACTTAAATGGTACCCCCCCAATTAACCAGCCTAGGGGTTTATTAATCCAGGGTTGACATTAAGCTATACCCACCTCCACAAAAAAAAAAAAGGCCAACAAATTTCTCCCCGGTGCCAAGCTTCGTCATTTCCAGGGACCTCTTCTCTTCCAGCGCGGCACGCTTCTTCTCATCCTCGTCCCAGTTCCACCCGGATTTCGCCGAGCTGGGACATCCATCCCACCGGAAAAAATGGTGGAAAAAATGGAGCTACTAGTGGGAACTGGGTATCAATGGATATTAATAATGCTTACTCATGTGCTAATGAGTCCTATGTCTATGGTTAATAATGGTTAATATGGCCAATAATGGTGAATAATCTGGATGGTGGTTTCAACATGTTTCAACCCTACCCCTCTGAAAAATATGAGTCAGTTGGGATGATTATATAACTTCCCAATTAATATGGAAAGATTAAAAATGATCCAAACCACCAACCAGTTATTATATAATCCCGGAACGGGTTTGTAAAATACTGGATGTACCGCTGCCATGACTGATTGGTTGCCATGATTTGCCAGCTATACATCCCCAATGATTGCCATAATGACATATTTCACTAGGTCAATAATATTGGCGGGTATAAAGAGTATACCGGTATACCTCAAACAAACAACAGATATCCCCTTTTTTTTCCTGGAGTCATTGAAGCTTAGTTTCCCAATGATTGATGCTTTCTCAGATGAATTTTTCACATACCTCCTGGAGCCAAGTCACAAATCCCTCATAGTCCCTCCACTCCAAATGAGAGGAAGCTCTTCATAAACCCTTTTGAAGTAAGGGGTATGCTCTATGACTCGAAAAGGGGTCTGTTGGACTTCTCTTGGAATTCTACCAGCATCGATGGTGAAATCCCTACCTTTTGGGGTATTCATAAATTTTTAAGAAGACTATGTGGTATTAATTAAACGGACATTAAGATAGGGATATCCCCTATGTGGTATCCATATTCTTTTAAGAATTAATGGTGGATTTAAGATCATATCCCCATGAATATCTCCTGATCAAATCTCTAGTTAACTCTAGTTCATCCGATATACTCTAGTTCATCCGATATATCACCATTTTTTTGCTCATGATTGCCCACGATCTTTTGTTTCATAATCCAAAGATCTCCCAAAAAGATATCTCCCAAAAAGATATCTCACATCAATATCTCCCATAAGTATCTGGGTAAATTATCATATTTCACTCACCTGAATCTTGCGGCCATAAAAGGGGATGATTTCCCTTGCTATTACTAACCATGATTTCCAGGGCTCGGGAGAACAGTGAGGTCGTGATGAAATTTACCCAGATCATCCCAGATCTATACTTTAATCTATAAAAGATATCTCACATCAATATCTCCCATATGTATGGCTTAAATCCACCATTTTTGGTGGTTAAACATCCCATCTTTCTGCCCTGTCCTGCTGCACGGCCAGGTCTTCTGCACGCCTGGGCTTCGGCAGCGACACTTCGGCAGTTAACTAACAATGGTTATTAACCTTATAGTAATCCCCAAATAGATGGAAAAGTAAATCACCATCTGATTTGATAGGGATTTACTTTTCCATCTATTTGGGGATGACTATACTAACCAATGGGATAAAGCTTTAGACAATTGATAAATTGAGATTTTGGCTTGATTTATGGGAATTTCCCGGACATAAATGTAGTTCGCCAGTGAATATCTATATACTTGCTTTGTGGAAATTTTAACTGCTTCTTGGGGAAAATTACTTGAACCAATTCATGGGTGATGACAGTGACATCAATGAGTTCATTTATGGGAAATTTAACTGCTTGGTCACAGCTCCCCTGCGGACAGTTGAATTTTATAGTGTAACCATTGTCATCCATTATCCTAAAAAACAATAAAAGTGTAAGGGAATCGCTGGGCAACGAGATTTTCAATGGGGCATTTTTTGTTGACAACATGAGGATATAGATTTCTGATGAGTTCGACAAATAAAACCAACCATAATAATGGGGATGTAATATCATTTAGTGAGATACAACGGATATAAATCAAACATATTTGATATCTCCGCAATCGCCATCTGGATTGGGAACAAAAATCATGATATACCCTCCTGTGTCCCCAGCGTTCAAAAAAAATGATATTTACATCGGAAAATCATCTACAGTATACTTTAATCTGGGTAAATTACAATATTTCACTAACCTGAATCTTGCGGCCATTTGGGGATGATTTCCCTTACTAACTATGATTCCAGTGAGGTCGCAGTGAGGTCGTGATGAAATTTACCCAGATCTATACTTTAAGCTATAAATGATGAATGTTCCATTGCCACGCTGTATTACCGGAGGGTACTGGATTTTTGGATTTCATATGTCCCATTGAAGGACTTTCCCCATTTCTACTTGGTTGTAGTGGGCTAAGCCCCCAACTAACCGGTGATTCTGGGCGACTCCAATGTTACTCCCCCGCGAATGACAATCGGTCGCATTATGCGGTTGCATGCGGTTGCTAAACAAAAATCCCAGAGCAATCACGGCCCATCCAGAGTCCCCGCGTTCTCATTTTTGTTGGTAAACAATTTGAAAGCCACACAATGGAGAAAACTACAAACAATGACAAAGATCATCCAAGATCTCTAGGTCTCAAGCTCTTAGATGTTTTGGTTGTTTGTTGTTGTGAGTGTGAAACTTGTCGTTTACCTGTTTACCCGTCTAAGTCCATAGAAGGAAAAAACAAGGTGCTTGACAACTCATGCAATCCATACAAGCCACCACTTTGGTAGTTCAAAACCCCCATTTACCAATTGTTTACCACAAAAAAATTGAAACACACACATACACACACACGCACAAACTCCTTCCGCGCTTGTAGACGCAATCCCCGTTTTTTTCCCTGCAAACAGTATATACTTCGAATTATACATTACAAGTAGTACACTTTGCGTTTTTTTTTTCGCATGGTATTTTCCTCCAACAAGATTTTTGTTCAGTGTCACAGTATCCTCCAAACAAAAAAGTGTCATTTCTCCCTTTTCGGAGCAGTTCCACCCCGCAGTTCCAGCATTTCTCCAAGGGCCCCTCCGGAGGTCCTCCGGAGGTCCAAGGCACATGCGCAGGCGCGTCTGTTGCTCCTCTAAGGTACGACAGGAGTTGCACTTGAAGAAGATCATCTTTTGAGGCCTCTGCGAGGGCGGCTGGTGGCTGCTGGCTGTGGGAAAACGATGGAGATATGGAACCGAACACACTCATTGGTAGTTTCCAGAAGAGAACAGACTTAACAGTTCTCCAAGAATGGTGATTTGATGGAAAGAAAGTGAGAACATGTTTTTTGTCGCTCTCCAAAAATTGGGAATGGAGCACTAAAGACCGGGCAAAAACCACTGGACTTCTTGTGTTTTACAATCCGCAGAAGCAGGTTCCACCACTACGAGACCCACAGTTTACCTCGGCATGATCGGGTTCCATGCATGGTATCGTTGATAACTTGAAAGTTTGTATATCATGAAGACATGGGTTTAACCATGCAAAAATGCCAGCCTCTTCCATTAACAAAAATCAACAAATAAGGAATTGAACAACAATCATGATAGGTATGGATCACACCTGCAAAACCTGAAGAACAATAAATGGACTAGTGACTAGTGATTTTTGGCACAATGTGTATACCACTTTTGCTTCCCCAGTGTTGACCAATACTCATACAAACCGATATTAGCCGAAAAGTACAAATCTTTGACTGATTAGTCTAGAATCAAATTATGCAATTTTGACATCTCCCAAAAAAAACTGACACCATTCATCAAGGTCAGTCCAGCTTTTGTTACTTCCGTCCCAATGTTTGAAAAAACTCCACCGTAAAACGATCACCTCATCCAATCAACCACCGGTCGACCAACGCCCTTTGGTCGCCCCACGAGGTGTTCCATCCCCGTTTCTTCATCTCCAGCCAGAAGCGTTCGTCTGGATACACCTGGAGCAGCTGAGACGTCTGCCCCGGCAAAAGGGAACATTTTTTTCTTTTTCATCTGGAATTTACTCTGAAATTACTGTGATTCCGACACTGAAAACGATGATGACGATGATGATGATGATGATGATCATCATCAGAATCATAATCATCATCATCATCATCATCATCATTCTCCTTCTTCTTCTTCTTATTATTATTATCACTATTATAAATTGTCACTATCATCATAACTAGGATTATTCATACACTGCAAAAAGAATATGTGTTTCCTACCATTCACCAATCGGGTTATCCCTGTGAAGTTGCAGAAAATTCCCATACCCAGCGCCCGTCACCCTTGGGCTTCCGCGCCCTGCGGAAATTGGGAGGAAAGCAATCGTAGCACAGGGCTGATGGACATTCCAAGCCTGGGCAAACAGAATTCTGCCGTGCCTTTCGAAAGGCATAGTTCTGCATACGGTTTTGCAAAAATCAGCTACCCAAAAATCAAGTGGCAATAAAACTGAGAAAAGCTCCACAACAAAGATACCAGTATCTCTGCGTATGGCGTATGGCTCTTGAAATGGGACAGTTTATCACTACAAGTGACCAAACGTGCCAGAACCTTGAACATTAACCACAATCATGAAACGGAATTGGATGAGCAATAATACTAATAACCTCAATACCAAAAATATTGATGTATAATACTGTAATGTGGTATGTAATACCTATAATCCGTTACGATCCTTTTCAAACTACGAGTACCATAAGACGACACCGTGATGACAACCTTCGTTTACGCTTGGACGTCCACAGCATCTTTCGCACATGAGTCGCAACCATCCCTGATAGATTTGGGGGTCAACCGCAAAAACCATTGCCCTTTAGATAATCGTGTTGACCATCTGGTTATTTGTGCCATAGCCATGGAAAGATCCACCATGCTATTAATAGGTAAACCATCTAAAAAAAAGGGCCATGGCTTCCATGGCGAACTGTTAAATAACCAGAGGCTATTTTTGAACAAGAACATGATCCTCAGAAACAATATGATTGTCAATGATGTTGGACAGCTAAGACAGTTGTTGACTAAAAACATGATTTTCACAAAGAACATCATCTTGCAACCTTACTTCCCGGGGGGGCATGTGAGTTGTCGAGCGCGTATCTTCACCCGTCTTCAGAAATTCATCTGATCTTTTCCTAACATTTCCTAACCAGGTTAATTCTAGATATCAACTTTAAAACTGGCAACCATATATCTGTGAGAGATTCTGTTCAATCTTAGAGTCCTCAATCTCTTCGATACCACTATAGGATCGGTCATCAAAATATTTCGCAATAAAAATACACTGCCTGGTTTGGTTCATAATTTATACATACAAATCATATCAAATCATCAAGGTTTGCCTTTTATCTTCTAATGATTCTAATCTGATTCTGAATGCTGGTCAGTTAAATTTCCCATAACGTTTGAAACATAAAAAATGACCGTAATAATGAGCATTAATGTTCACCCTCTCAACTGAGTCGCTTCACCAAAAACGTCACAACCCCCGCGGATTGGCACAAGAAGCAATGGATCAACATGCCACCCACATCTGCCACACCACGATCTGGGCAGGAGCAGTTCCACTGAATGAATTTGTTCAGATCTATCGCCATTTTATAAACGATGAATATCCATAGTGGGGTTGAAAAAATTGTATTTATACTATAAATAATGGTATAAATGGTATAAATAAATGGTATAAATATATAAACAAACTATATAAATACCATTATAAACCCCACTAACTATGGACATTCAGCTTGTTGAACTATGGATATCTACAGTACCCCATTGAATAAGTTGAATAGTCGGGATATTATGGGATTTATACGGGAATTTATATACATCCCAACTTACGCATTTCTTGCCGTGGTTATGTCCATAACCCCAGCTACACCCCGAAGGATTTAACCAGGGATTGAACCTAACAGTCCGAACAACCAGAGAATGTGGATCTAAAATGATCTAAATAGATCTCATGTGCCTACAGCATCTTACAGCTAGTAAACATGATCAATCAATCAATCAAGCAATCAATCAATCAATGGAATGCTACGCCCAGCAGACGCCATCGGCAGGGTTTACATCATCTTCCAGAGCCTGGTGATGAGGTTCCAATACAGTCTTTATGGCCAATCTTGGATACCCTGAGACAAAAAAAACATGATTGCTATGTATCTTGCTTTTGGCAAAAAGGATTCAGCTACCAAGGTTTCCTGAGTTTGGGGATGGCCCTTAAAAAGATCTGAATGGAGCTCATGGCAACTTCCAGATACCACAAAAGATGCATATTTTCTTAGCTGATGTTAGCTGCTTTCCCATGAAAATTCACCCAAAAAAAACATGACGTGATCGTTCACCACCTCGGCGGTGAAATCACCGAACTGAACTCCCGTCAAACTGCCACGAACCGAGTCTGGGCGCGCGGACTGCATTGCGAACAGTAGTGCCAAGAGCAGATCTTGGGGCCGGCGGGGCCGTTGGACGGTGAACTCACAAAACCCCGACTTTTGTTGTGGGCAATTTTATAGGGATTTGGGATGAAGTCGTTTTTTGAAAATCCTTTTTTTTTGGCAGATGAGAATCATGTGATGTGTGGGGATGTGGGCATGTATGCTAATATATGGGGATTGCTGGTGATTTATGCTGATCATGGGGATAAAACCGGTGAAACCCAATGCGGGTAGACTCGTAGACCAAGTTCTCTTTCTGAGTGGCAACCGGATCTCCGTTCCGTAGAATCACATTACTTAAATCACCATTTTTCATGAAGTCTTCATCAACCAGCAAGTCACGAAGCATCTGGGTTTTGGCTCAGCTCACTTCAGGTCACCCTCCCAACAATAGGGGCTTAATAGGTCCTAGGGGTTGGTGATTGTTTAACCTCTGGTAAACTAACAGTTTGCTATTGAAAATGGCCATTTATAGTGGATTTTCCCATGAAAAATTGTGATTTTCATTGATTTTCCATAGCTTTTTGTTAGTTTACCAGAGGGTAACCTCAAATTCGACAGCCCAAAAGTGTCACAACCTGTGACCAGCGCATCCTGCCAGTCTCAGCGCCAAAAGACCCAGTTCTTCTTCAGTTCACGGGCATGTGGAGGGAGACACTTCTGATGGTACCTGCGTTTTTTTAAAGAATGGGTGAGTTCAGTCAACGCCTAAGCTAACTAGAGTTTATGGATGTCTATGGTGGATATATCCGAGAGATGCATACATACCCTCTGGTAAACTAACATAACTATGGAAAATCACCATGTTTAATGGGAAAATCCACTATAAATGGCCATTTTCAATAGCTACGTTAAATTACCAGAGGGTAACATGCATCATATTTCTTTGGCGGCAAGAATCCGTTGACGGAATCCTTTTCCGGTTTTCCCCGAAAATTTAACCAACGACTTGAGTTCGAGTGACTTCGAGTGCTGAAACCCACCACGCTGGGAATATACCCTCTGGTTATTTAACATAGCCATGGAAAATGGCCCATTTATAGATGGTTTACCCGTTAAAAATGGTGATTTTCCATGGCTATGTTAAATAACCAGATGCTAATCCCAATCCTATCCCCCTTCATTTTTGTTACACCCCCCAGGGAAAATTCATAAAACATGCCCGAGGTAAGGGATGAAATTCGGGATGAAACCACATGTGACGACATGGCGGATGCAGGGATGTTTAATATCAACAGGTGATAGAATACAATGGGATATAGGCCAACAACATCCAGTTATATAGACATGTTGGATTGGATATGTATTATATAAATTTATATAATATTGGGTGTGTCTGCAACTGGAAAATAAACTCTTTCAGGTCATTTGGTCATTTAGTGATGGGGTAAATAATGTCTCAAAACATTGGATTCTGGGTTACCATACTCTCACACACACACCCTCTGATTTCGAACTGCTGTGAGGAACTTCTCAAACCACATGTTGAGTAATCAAACACAAACAGTTAAAGCCCTGGTGAGATATTATGGATATTGGTTGCAACCATGAGTTTAACCCATCCCTATGGGATATCAAATATTGTAGCAGAGTTTTAATGAATTACATGATTGCCATTAAATCATATTAAATCCACATATTCCCTATAGTTAAATCATAGTTTTTGTTTTGAAAAAAAACCCTCCTTTTCACTAACTACTAGTTCAATCATGTTAAACCTCATTTGCCTTAGTGAAAAGTTGAAAAACTCATAAAAACTCGAACTATTTCGGCATGAGTTAAACTCAAACGATTTTTGAATCCTCATTTTGTTGTAGGGTATATTCCCAATTATAGCCATTTAATAGGGATAATGATCAGCAAAACCATTGGGTTTAGGGGTACACTATTTTCAGACACACCCATTTAATGACCCATGTCATTTTGTTGGTGAAACTCAACCGATTTCGGCAGCGCACGACTGCGGGCAGGAACTGCAACAAATCTCCACGGGGAGCCCGGGAAGCGGCTCCTGGGGCAACATGGCTATGTGGCCACACTTTGGGGGCCCCCAAACGATAGGGAAATCGACCCAAAAAATGCTGGTTGAAGGGTGATTTAATGGTGATCTCAGTGGACTTAACTATATTTAACTATTTTTAACTATATTTAACTATATTTAACTGATTCACCAGCAAGAATAGTGATGTGTTCATGATGGTATAGTGGCTATGAAAATTTATGGATTGGCCTGGAGACAATTCACAGGAGGTGGGTTCCTGCAGAGTTTCCAACCATCCAATTGTGGAGGATGTTCCAGCGAGCCATGTTGAATGACACCAGACTCTAAGTTGACTTATCTTAAGTTGATGAACATAATATGGTGGATAGTATATCAGCCAGGAATAGTTGTGGTGTATCTATGAATAGATAGTATACTTTAACTTTAAGTTTCCTAAGTTGAGTGATGATTGTTGTGGGTATAGTTAAAGGGAATATAAAATTCTATGGGGGATATCATGGGGATAAAATATGATAAAATCATATTTTGGGGTGATGTCCAGCAGTTTTTGACGGTGCTCATATATGTGGGCGTGGTTAAGGCCCTGGGAACAATGTGTTTTTGGCGTTTTCTTGAGTAAGTCAACCAAAAACATAGTTCATACTTGGCTGGGTAGTATGTAAACATTCCATTACCCTCCATTCATGGCTGGCAAAACAAGGAATCATGAAACTACCCCAACAAGGTTTACCTTGTGGATGGCTTAAGCCATGAAATCGGAGATTCATTGAGTGATATCTGGATTTGAAAGCCAGGAAATAAAGCTCATCAATCATAGGTATAATGTAACATAATGTAACATACCACCTGAAAACTCACCAAGATAACCCATGGCGGGTAAATACCCCATCCAATACTCATCAACCAAGCACCATTCATGAATATTCATGATGTTATATGCCCATATTTATCATATATTTCTGATTTTATTTCCATCTCAATATCTCTAATTCATGGTGAAAACTCTCCACTAAACTCACCATCCATTATCACTCACATCACCGCCTCCAGGACAGGACTGTTCTCTTCAGCTACGGACCATATCTGAAAAAATGTGAATAACACCATTAAAAAAACATATATGAAGAGGAAAAAACACTTCCAGATGAATTATCAACAACCAATACTAAACTTCTAAACAACTATTTGACAAATGGTAATATAAAACCCCGAAAAAAATCATGGTAATATAGGTAATATAATCCCATGATAAAACCCCTATAAAACCCCTATAAATCATGGTAATATTTATACTAATCCCCATTTCAATCCGAAAACCTTCAGTTTAGCCGCCCCCCGGCCCCCGGTCCTCCACGAGCTTCTGCTTCGAGCGACGCTTGGGCACCTGCGAATCTTCAGCGAATCTTTGTAGATCAGTCAGTCAGTCAGTCGGTCACTGTAAACATATGGGAAAATATGGTAAAGATCTGGTATATGGATGTATATGGCCATAAATTGAGTTAATATTGAGTTATAACATGTTATAACATGTTATACTATATAGATAGACTTGTGGCTTAAATGATCGACACGTATGGTTAAAAGTTGGGTCATAAGTTGAATAAGTTAGAATCATCATTAACTTGTTGGATAGATCTGCCAGCCGACAACGAACTGACGGCACCTTGGTCCAGGTTCCACAACAATTGAGAAACATATATGAGTTGGTTTCCTAAAATAGGGGCAACCCCCAAAACATCAATTTTAAATAATTTTACCAATCTCATACAGATTGGGATTTGATGTACATTTTCGTAGCATACTATTTATGAGTGTTGATACCTTAAATAATTTTAATGGGATTTACCATTATAAACCATGAATCCTGGGTAGCCCCATGACTATGGAAACCCCCATATGAAACGAGTTGAACGAGTTGCTTTCCACTCACACGGACTCACACTGTTGCAGAGCTAACCACCGACCATATCTGTCAACCCCTGAACGCTTGTCTAATTTGTCTATGAAAAATGCACCTGTTCTTCCCATAGCCATGCCATGAACTGCTCCATGCAATAGTTCGTTGCTATTGACTTATTAATGCTTGAGAAAACGGGTTCTGAAAACCACTTATGCAGTTACTTGAGGAGTTTGCGAATGCTTGTGGGTTTTCAAATACCGTGTTTCAGGTGTCTCACCGCTCCTCATGACGCTGTAGGATTGATCCGTCTCCTGATCTTACCTTCATCCGAGGATGGGAAGATGATGATGGGGATGCCAAGCAAAAAAAAAACCTGGGTTAATTTACCCTCTGGTAATTTAACATAACTATGGAAAATCACCATTTATAGTGGATTTTCCCATGAAAAATGGTGGATCTTTCCATAGCTATGTTAGTTTACCAGAGGGTACACTGAAAATCAGATCACTTGGACGCATATAATCTGGGTGTATCGGCCGCATCAAGATTTTTTAGGGTGGGATCCCACGGATTTATGGCGTAAGTTCACCATTCGAATGGACGTCCCGAATCGCATCGTTGGTACTCAAGTTTGTCCACATCTATCAAGATTTTCCCATCACAATTGCTATAATTCCATATAATTCCTCACTTTTGGTGGCTAAACGCCGGTAAACTCGACCAAATCCTATTAAATCCTGTCAAAACGTTCCCATGAATCCCCCATTTTTTTCGTGAGAATCCCTGCGTTACGTTTGATCGCCTCGCAGCCCTCGTTGCACACGAAGCACTTGCTGAAGTGTTTCAGGGTCACCTGTGGCGAATCATTGGGGCCTACAATGTGGTGCCCTATAGTTAGCTAAGTTGGTGAACATAACTTCAATAACTATGGTTTATGATGTTTAGTTTATGGTAGATATATCATGATATATCGAACTAGTTCATGGGGTTTATAAACCAACAAACATCACTGGGGGGCACAACCTTGTAGGAGTTAACGTGTTCCTCTGGGCAATTTTTGAGGGGAACAGGGACAGATGTTTTTGGGACACAACGCAACCGAACAACTTTCACCGAACGCGTCACAGGCACCTTTGTGTCCTCACTCGATACCTTTAAACGCATTGGGTGGTAGATGGAGCCGCGACTGTTTGGAGTCTCTTGCCGGTGTTATGGTGATTTTTTCTCTGGGGCTTATAAGCCAACTCAGAACCATCATCAATGGCCATTTCAGGAACCGATTTATTGGAGGTACCTACCAAATAAACCGCCTAAGGGCTAAATTTCAGGGAATATCCCAACAAAATATGGGTTTATATGGTATAGTACTTCCATTTTAGGGTCATGAAATTCCCATTGGTAGATATATCGATATCTACCAACTTAGAACCACAGAAATCACAAAGTGATTTGCCAAATTAGCTGACTATGCTGGCATGGAGCTCCACATTATATACTGATATAGATCATACAAAACCATTCCGGCTAACTATGGATTATGGTAGAAATGGAAGATATTTGCCACCATCGATATAAGTCAAAACATGGTAATTGTGGGCTAAATAAACCATACGCAGGTTTTATTGAGTAGTTCCATGTAGGTAATTCATGGTAATTCCTAACCTTAAAGTAAGTTTTGTCCAGAATTCTCCCAATTCCAATGGCGACTCATCCTATAATGTTGACCTTCCTTGTTATGTTTGTTGCTTTATAAGTGCCACTAATTCTTGACACATCTACAATAAACATCCATAGACCATAGAACTCATCTAGTTATAAACTTGGATTTGTTTTAGGAACCTCATAAAGTAAAAACATCATTTCCTGATTCGTAGTGCTTTTCCCGGCAAACTACACGAAAATCAGAAAAGCTCAGATAAAAAGTTCATCCCATATCTAGATTTGATTTTCCCATTTTTTCCCAGCCATCAACCTCTATTCATAACACATTTCCCCACATTTCTGGGGAATTTTTACCGCGAGTCATACACCCAACGGTCGTTCCAACGACCGTTGGTCCAGCCTTCGGCTTCCTGTTCAACACCAGGGGTGCCTCCTGAAACTCTTCGGCCTACGAAGCAAGGTCTGGCTGAAAAAAGTGGTCACCTTAAAAAAGGGTCTTAATCATTTTTTTTTTTCTGGGTAAAAACAGAGTTTATTTCCCATATTTTACATATTTCTAAAAACTGAACATGTTCTATCAGGTATGTAACATAACATATGCTTAATATATGTTTTGGTTGATATAGAAGCTATTTAAGCATATTAAATAATGCCATGATGTACCGGACCTCCTCCCGTGTCGCGTGTGACTACGAGCGTGCGTTTGTGGATGATAAAGAATGTGTAAAAACAATAAATACAGCATGATATTGAGAGATAATAAATATATGTATATATTATATAATTATATATATATATATTATATACACATGTTACCCTCCAGTAATTAACATAGACCCTGCCAGATAGGGGTTGGAAGACTAGTTTCCACCATAAATAGGTCATTTTCAGGGTCAACAAGTTAAATTACCAGGGGGTATACTATATACTGTATACTATATACATATCTGGTCTTGATTTGGTCTTGATGATGATTACAGTCTAGAATTTCAATCCGACTTCATTTTTTTTCCAAGGCCATCCAAGACATGCGATAAGGTGAAACCTGTGAGGCAGCAGAACGATCATGGTGAATCTGATAGAAATGATGAAACCCTCCGGTACTTCAACATGGCTGGGAAATCTCCAAACTAAATGGAGGTTTAAGGGGAATATCAACTAGAAATGGGGGCTTTAATGGGGGCTTTTCCCTTGCCACGTTTGAGTACCAAAAGGCAATGTCCTGTGAACATGTGTTTCCGTCATTTTTTCCCATGGCTCCCCGAAAAAAAAAATCGGGGCTCCCAGCGAAGGTCTTCCGCGCTTTGATCACGCGCCCGGAGGAACTCCTGGCGGATCACCATGAGTTGCATTTTTTTGAGGCAAGCTATTAAAAAACATTATAGTATAATATAGTATATCTGTAACATATTCAGTATATCTGAGAAATAGTAAATAGTACTTTGAAAAAGTGAATATCTGAAAAATGCATATATAGTATATCTGGAAAATATAGTATATCTATTTAGCACGTTATATATATACATATATGTTTTAATCTGTAATGTGAATATCTGAAATATATATATATATATAATAGATTGATAATGTAGACTAATATAGATATTCAATGATATTAAAAACAATATATCCTGTGGTCATTTAACAGTTTGCGAAATGGAAACCATAAGATACTTGTAGATGATTTATGATTATGACAATAAAGTTAGTGGATGTAACCAAGTTGGTTGATGTAATCAATAACACTGATATCTTTCTAATGATACCATGGTCCTTGTAGTTGGATTTAATATGATGTAATAAACATGGTCGTTTAATGGGATATTCCTGGGAATATCATGAATGGCTTGGCTCTTATCCACCAGTCGACTAATTTTTTCTGGTGATGTTCCACTACGGTAGGGTTAAATTGGGATAGTTCTGGGATAGATCCCCAAGATCGACCGTTTTGAGTGGAAACTCATCTTCCATCCCCTAAGGCAGGGTCGATGTTAGTTTACTGCAGGTTATGATGAACATATACCATGTGAATATATGATAAAAACAACGGTAAGGCAATGATATCGAGAAGATATGTATGTGTATATATATATAGACGATCATATGAGCAATATATAATAGTTTATACGTATATAAATATATATATTTATAGTTCTATATAAACTATACATACCTTCTGTGATGACACTTTCTGAAACAACTGTTCTGGGGAAATCATATCAGCATATCATATTCAACTGGAAAAATATGCATCCCCCCCATCCTCTCATCACATCGTTCCTCACTATGAATGGGTTTGCCTGCCTGAAAGTCAGGGTGCCCTGCCAGGTACATCTCATGGTTCCTCATCATTTTCCTATTGAAATTGCAAGCAATTCCATTTCTGGGCAAACCCATGCTGTAACACCGGACTCGAATATGGTTTCCATCATGGCAACGGCAACCTGACCATACTATGACGACATCTATGCGTCGCAACTATGGAAACCAAATCATGTTGGGATGGTGACATCATAGCCCCATCAGTCACCCATCATTGCTCCATCCCAAAAAAGTCACATTTCAATTCCACTTTTGTATCACAAAGGTTACCCAAAAACTTTCACAATACCCCCATCTTTCATCATTCAATGGATTGGTTTAAGGGAAAATCTTAACCGGAAACCATAGGTATTTTACCATCAAATATAGGGCTTTCCGGTTAAAATGTTCCCATCATCCAATTCTATGATACCCCCATCTTTCATCATACATCCCAGAAAAATTGCTGACTTGGTGACGTCGTAGTTTCAGAGTTTCAGCCGGTTTCAGCCTGGCTGCTTCTACATCAGGCGGTGGCGGCCTCGGCAGGTTGAATCGCTGTGTCTTGGTTAGCCTTGGGTAAACATACGAAAATTATGAACACCTAGTAAAATTAATTGGTTTATCCAAAAAAATATCAAAAATTATCAATAATTAAGAATTATGAACACCTAGTAAAATTTTCATGCATCACATAAATAAAAAGTTCATTATCCCTTAAAATTCTGGGAAAATGATGGTTTTCCCCTTGGAGATTCATGGTGCTTGTCTCGCAGAACGTTCCCAGTACTCAGCTCGGGGGCAATTCCGCTGTAGCCGTATAAATGGAGATATATATTGCATAGCATAATATAATATAATAAAATATAATATAATATAATATAATAAAGTAAAGATAATAAATATGTATAAATATATATATATATATATTTACAACCATAATTGTAGGTCTTGTATCTACTTATGGATGCCTACCCATTTACAGCCCCAACCGAACACAACTGCACTGCCACATCAACATGTTGACGCACTGTCAGTGGTTAATAGATCTTATATATTACCAGTTGATCATATAAGCAGTACAAACATCTCCAACAATTGCATGATGGGAAAATTTGCAGGAAACTGCGAACATCATAAACGGTTTCAGGGCAAATACAACGGTTTCCTGCAGATGTTCCCTAAACAAAAATACAAATCGGTCTCTCTCTCTCTCTCTCTCTCCCTCCCTCAACTTGACTAGATCTCGGTGGAACTCGGGCTCTTTTGTGATGAAAGCCTGGTGTTGGCGATCCAAACGTCTACCACCATGGTGAGGCTGAGACTTGCTCGACTCAGGGCTATCCTTCCCAGATGACAGAACTCCAACTAGGCACGCCTTTCGGGACTTGCTCTGCGTCGAAGTTCCATGATTTTACGCAAAGGCGTGCCTTTCCTCACTTGCTGTATACCTAATCTCAAACCCACAAAATATCTCCAGTCTGGTGGGTTTTGGCTCTCCTATTTTTGTTCATTTCATCCCCAAAACTCAAAACAAACCCCTAAGCATGTGCCTTGATTTTTGCTTGTATATCCCATGAATATTCACTGATCATGTATCCCATAGGTATGTTGATTTGCCCATGTATGTTCGTTTCCCAATTTTCAATAGCCACTGATTGGGCCCCATTTCTGGACAAGAGCACATAAGCCAACTGATGTTTGAGACCATTTAGCTATACTAAATCCTCCTGCATCATCTTAAATCATGTCAAAACAGTTCAAAACATATTACAGTATAGAAATCATATCAAATCATATCAAATCATATTTAAGTTCCATCAAGTTCTACCAAAAATCTTTAGCGAAATCCCCGTGTTTTGGAAAACAACGCCGAACATTTCTCTATGGCAACATGGTATGCCCAGATGTCTCCACTGGGCGACCCCAGCACATCCGCCGGGCGGGCGCGCGGACGCTCTGCGCGAGGAACGAGCGGAACCTCACAGGGGAACCGTAACTGCAAAAACCTAACCATGGTTACTTCACCCGTCTTTTTAAATATACACATAATACATATTATGTGTATATATATATATGTATATATATATATGTATGGGATAACCCCACTGAGGTTATAAAATGTTACAAACCCATTGTCATATCATGTCATATCTGGGATAACCTTTAATAACCATGGTCATAATAGAAACCCCATAAGCCCAGTTGGGAACTACTAAACAATCATATGGGTGTGTCTGAAAACGGGGTATAAATTCAGTCATGGCAATTTCATGGAAAACATGGAAAATGATGGCTATCTATTTTCTTGTTTGAGATAGTTGGATAGTCATAACCAATACATATATCATATATCTGGGTAAATTATAATATTTCACTAACCTGAATCTTGCGGCCATTTTGGGATGATTCCCCTTACTAACTATGATTTCCAGTGAGGGAGAACAGTGAGGTCGTGATCAAATTTACCCAGATATATCTCAAGCACAAAAATCCAACTAGCTATATAAGCAATGTATATCTCCCAAACATCCCAACTATATCCCATTGGTTATAACAATATATATATATATACACCATCTAGTTATGACTAACATAGCCATGGAAAATCCCCAAAATATTTGGAGGTATCTAGCTGGGAAAATCATCTATAAATGGGCCATTTTCCATGGCTATGTTAAATAACCAGAGGGTATATTCAATGGATTGGTTTAAGCGAAAATCTTAACCGGAAACCATAGGTATTTTCCCATGAAATATTTGGGATTTTCCTGTATTTTTTCCCGACTCAACCAATCCATTGATATATTGGCTATAACATGTTATAACCATAATTGCTTATCCCCAATATATCATAATACATCCATAGATACTTCGATACTTGGGATATCAAGAAAAACCAATCCATTAATATATTGGTTATTCCATTGATATATCCCAACTATCTATGGAATTTTAAACAATTGATTTGGGGATACCCCACGTGTTTTTGGGGCGCCTCCTGACGCTCCTCGCTGGAAGACGAAACGGCCTCCGGCCCCTGGCACTTGCTGAATCAATGAATTGATTGAAAGGGAACATCTACAAAAAAATGCTAGCTAACCAACCAAAACAGTGATATAATATGATATAATGATGGTATAATGGGTATTAACATGTATTAACCAAGATTAGCGGTTTGATTAAGGGAAAATCTACAGGAAACAATCTTTTATCACCAAATAAAAGGGCTCCGTGCATCAACAAACATGAGGTCTACTAGTAACACGAAACAACTTCTGGGAATACCGTGGGATATATGCAACAAATGGGGCAAAACGTGGATACAGGAGATAGGGAATTTACCCTGAGAAAACTGTAGGAAACCTATATTTCATACCATTTTAGGTTATATTTCAAAAACGGCATTTATAGAACATTCACCTATTTATTAACAATTGTTTTTTCCATCGCAAACTTGTGTTCTTTCCCAGAAGGCGCCCCCCCCATTCCTATGGATTTTCTCCAGAGGGTAACCCACTGCCGACTAAACCTACCATGGCTGGGGGTGATTTGAAAAACAATATGAAAAAACCTCCATGGCTGCCCCATTTATATCCCACTAAGTCACCATAAAATCCTATCAAATCACTATCAAATCACTATAAAATCCCATTGATTCACTATAAAATCACTATTATCATTCGCATTGAATGACTATAAATGCATTATAAAATCCAATAAAATAGTGATTTTATAGTGATTCATCCCATTTTATGACTATAAATGACTATAGAATCACTATAAAATCCCATAAAAACATCCATATCTCCCTGGCCAGCGTCGCCCGTCACCCCTGGTCATCGCCTGCGTGGGCACCGGCTGGCGCTCTCGATCCAAGAGCTCCTGAAGACCAGCGTCGCATCCCATGGTTTTTGGTAAAGCCAACTGGAGGGATCTCATGAAGACCAGTGTTTTTATAGGATTCTATAGGATTTTTAGTTGAATTTTATAGGATTTTTATAGACCATGGTGCTTTTATAGGATTTCTGTCATGAAATGTCATGAAACAATGAAAACCAGTGTTTTTTGTACATGATTTTTGATGGTTTTAAATGAGTTTTAATTTGATTTTTGTTAATCATTAACAATGAACAAATAGATGGGATCATAATGAGGATATCTGGGACTATGGGAAGGTAGTAAGGCCCATGGTTTATGATGTTTATGGGATTACCGTCTGCTGAACCCCGTCAAACACGGTCATTCCATGAGATATTTTCATGGGGAATTGATCCCATGGCCCGATCCTATTGGAAAAAAAGGTAGAAACCATATGGTTTAGTGGGGGATGGAAACACATATGTTTGGGACCATTTAGGTGGTGTTGAATATTTCTGAGACGAGATTAACAATTCGGCGTGATAATGATTATATGTAGATATGATACGACTTTCCTGTCTTTACGTGGTTTGCTGTATCATCATGTTCCCGTCAAACCGCTGATTGAGTGGGAAACAACAAACCTTTCCTGGAAAATGTTGCCTGTGGGTGTTTCCTAAGAGTTTTTGGTGCACCAAAGTCATCCTTCAACTAGACCATTCTAGCCTGTCAAAAGGCATGGTTTAGGATATCCGGCTACTTCCGCATCTTTAGGAGACAGCCACATGAAGAACCAGTGTACCCCTAAGCCCAAAGGTTCATCATATCATTTTCCCATATGTTCATATATTTTCCCTATGATTCATGGCTATTTGGGGCTATTCCATGGTATACCCCATTTCCACACCCTGAGGAATTCGGATAGTAAGCCCCAAGAGAATGAGTATATGGTAACCCCAGACAGATAGATTGATAGAAAAGCCACATAAGGATTTTAATTGCTTCGCTTTTTCGGGATTACAATATTAGTACATACACATCGATCAAGCAAAATCAGGATCCGTGTCAGCGGGTCGCTGAAACTGCCTCCACAGTCAAATCTTGTTCGAAACATTGGCTGATCACGCCGGTTAATGCTGGCCACAAAAAATACAAAAGCTTGAAGCAGGAATATACCCGTCAACAATCATCAAGAATCCATCTTATGTGTTTTTTTCTGGGGAAGGGATTGCACCATTGCACCACCATAATCATTCTATAGATTTCTATAGTCTATCATCGTCTGTGATGCCCCCAATTAATCATTCCCCCAATCACAAACCACATTTGGGATGCGTCCCTTGGGCCTGCAGCGTATAGGCTTCCGTGTTCTCTCCCTTGAAGGCCTTCGACAGTTGAGCACATCGTCAATCTGGGTACTTGGGGGTTCCACAAATTCTCCTGGGGGGCGCCATATCCCAACTATGGAACTCAAAATCCCCTAGTTATATATATATAGTATATATATAGTATATGTATATAGTATATATATAGTATATATATATAGTCATATAGTATATATATAGTGTATATATATAGTATATATATATACAGTATATATATATATATATACTATATATATAGTATATATATAGTATATATATAGTATATATATAGTATATATATATAGTGTATATATATAGTATATATATACTATATATATATAGTACATATATATATATATATACATATTGATGAAAAATAACCCCTTGCCTGCACCCCCAGCCAATGATCAATGGGTCAACAAGACCATGTGTCCTTCGGTACTCCGAAATTGAGCAACACAACTTGACTCAGCCAAGAACATGTGAAAAAAATGGATGGGTCCCAAATTTGGCAATCCAGTGGTCCGTCATCATGTTCCTCCCTTAACAGTTGGCCATATGGCCTTTGGACATCCTCCATAGGAGGTTTATAGCTGCGAGAATCATCTATTTCTATGAGCCATGGCTTCCATAGCAAACTGTTAGTTTACTGGAGGGTAACTGTTGGGGATTGTGGTACGTATGACTATACTGATGTCATTATCACTCATGATGGTCCAAGAAAATGCTGATGCCAGTGTCCATCGTCGTCAATTTTAAGATCATTCACATACAAATCAATAAACAAAGGTATATTTGCACTGCTCAGTTGGGTATTTTCAATGGCTCAATATGTTCAATCTTGGGATACCAGGCAAAAACAAACCATTATTTTGAGCCGGTGGGCAGTGGGTAAACACTACCCAATCCATGACAAACAACTTGACAGTATAGCACATACAAAGTTACCCTCTGGTAAACATACACAAAACTATAGAAAATCCACCCATTTTTAATGGCTAAATCCACTATTTCAATGGCCATGTTCAATAGCTTTTTGTATGTTTACCAGGCCGGGTATTTAAAGAAAACAGCCAAGGCTTACCAACTTAGCGAGCCATAAGTGGTGAACAACACCCGTAGCCCAAAAACATTGAGGAAATGCTGGTCCCCAGGGCGCAATTGACAATGGCAACAACCAGGAAACATATGGAAAAATGCCAATCAAATCAAGAACCAATATAAATTGGGTGCGTTTTTTTTTTTTATTGTTTACCCTCCATATAAATTTGCGTCATGGACAGAAGAACATGTGGTATGGTCATCCAACCATCATGAATGTGAATCGCTATGAACTGTCCTCGCCAATGCAATGATGCTATTCCCGTTGTCCATGATGCTATGCCCCCAACTAATCGAAGTTAATCTCATCAAAGTCTTGACCATGGCACGGGCTTGCAACTCATCATTTTGAAATCTTAGATACGCTATTATACCCTGCAAAAAAACAAAACAGTCGTAGCTGGAAAGTGTGTAATTAATGAGTATACTTTCTTATCTATGTACATTCCCAATTGGTGGCAACACATTCAAATATGAAAGTAGCAGTCGGTTTACCCAGCAGTGATGGCCGCCTAGTACCATCCTACACCAAAGTTGCAAGTAATTTGTGGCAATTCTGATGAAGCAACACGTGGCCAGCCTTAGGTACCCTGCATATTTTTGTCCGTTTCTTAGGCCCAACTTGAAACACAAGATAACATTCATTGAACTATCCAAGGTTTCCCTCCAAAAAACATCATCAAAATTACTTTACTTCGTGTGATCCCCACCATGACATTTATACATTTTGTTACTGGCAAATCTTCTGGCATTCTATCTGACATATTTTCTGGCATTCGATCTGGCATTCTATCTGGCA
>Ga0126342_10001125_pt1 | contig 35700 bp, 17 predicted proteins | sample Cyp1metagenome_FD_92528 | JGI IMG/M metagenome (GOLD analysis project Ga0126342, IMG submission 92528) | Coral microbial communities from Lord Howe Island, Old Settlement Bay, Australia - Cyphastrea 1 metagenome | ecosystem: Host-associated > Invertebrates > Cnidaria > Coral ...
ATAGTATATTTCATCAATCTTCTTTAATAGTATATTCACCAATCAATCCTCTTCTACGAATATTCCATCAATCTTCCATTCACCCTTCGTATACACATTATATATATATAGTACCTTTGCATTGATTAAAACATCCATTAATTTTACCGTTCATGATATATGAACATTCCATTGCCATAGTATACCATAAAGTATAATCCATTAATTAATATCATTTAATATCCATTAATATCTATTATATAATCCACGAATAGTTCACTAACCCACGTCGTTCAATAAAACCAAGTCTCTTCTCCGCCAGCAGCAATTCTCTCAGTTCCTCTGGGCTGCCCACGGATGTGCGCAGGGCCGTGGGGTAAGCCCTCTTCCTCGACTGCTTTGTGCTGCTTTACCCAGGTAGATCAGGGTAATTTACAGGTATATATATATATATATATACTGTGGATAAATATGGGGTACAACTAGGAAACAACCAACTTCATATCATTTTGGAACTGAAACTAGGGGTTACGCATGGCCACTGAAACATCTCCAAGGGCCATGGTGGATTGCCCCCTCTCCGGGCATTCAACGTAGCAATGGGAAATCCCCTATGGAGGGGACAATGGGAAAATAATCTATGAATGGTGGATTTCAATCTTTTTCAATGCACTGTCTACTGGAGGGTATCCAATTCATTTTCCAAGTGGATCCCTATTCCCTATCACCAGGTGGACCTCCGTAACAAGTTTGTGCACCTCATGCAGGAGAAAAAAACATTAAAACCTACTTAACCAAACGTAATATACATTATAAACCACATTATCCATCCGGTAATCAAACGTGGCAATGGGAGATCCTCTAGAAATGGAAATGTGAGTGGGAATAGCATCGCACTAAATGATTGTTTTTTCTTCCAGCATGCCATGTTCGATTAGAGGATTTCTAAGGGACCCAACCTTTCATTGGTATCCATTTGTATTCCCATGGAAAAACAACATCAGTTTATTAATTAGTGCTATTGATTATGATGGTATACGATCCCATTTTGTTGACTTTGGTTCCAATTGTAACTTCATTATTATCCTTCTCCATGGTGATACACTGTATACTTCATGCTTTGTAGCATTATTCCCACGTTCAATCCCGTTCTACCCCCCATCAATCTGGCCGAAGTGCAAGAATTCACTAACCTGAAAATAGCTGCTATCATACGGCCATTTGGGGATGATTCCCCCGATCAAAAAACATATCGTAACCATCATTCCAGTGACGTCACTGGTTGTGCGGTCATTGCGGTTCATCCAAATAAATGTGCTTCGGCTTCAACGATAATATATAGACAAGCCATCATTCATACTATAAGCTTTAGTAACTGCGTGCTTGTATATGAGTTTTCCATATGATTCTCAACCTAGGTTGGAGGTATTGATGGAACCTCCATAATTTTATTGCAACCGTTATCAGTATCATGCCCGTTTACACTATAAGAATAAGGATCTATAAGGACCCTATCATACAATGTGAGGCCCCCAAGATAGCTAAGTTGGTTTCTAACTCCAATAACTATGGTTTATGGTACTTATAAATAACTATAGTTACTGGGGCTTACAAACCAACTTATAACTGGGGGGCCTCACATTGTACCTCCATCCTTTTGTTGGGAACCCCAGGCCTCCAGCCCCGTTTACGCCACGTCACACAGCATCTGCGTGGTACATCCGCCAGGTCTTTGGCTCCGGCCGCAGCACCACAGGGCTCCCAAGAACTTTGCCGCGACTCGCGCGGCGGGGAGGCTCCTAGGGTCGTGGATGCCATGGGGTACCCTCTGGTGAACTAACAGTTTGCTATTGAAAATGGAGAAATAGTGGATTTTCCCATTAAAAATGGTGATTTTCCATAATTATGTTAAATTACCAGAGGGTAACCATGGGGCAGATCTTTTCACGGGGCAGCCGACAGCTGTGCTTATCGAAGCGATGCCCACGGCTGCTGCCTGCTCCTCAGGCTGGTGAGATATGTGACCGACACCAAAAATCCATCGTGCGCGAGTCATATCGCTGCATGGAGATGCGCATTCAAGGTCCCAAACCAGACTCAGTAAAAATCGCATTTACCATCTGGTTATTTAATATAGCCATGGAAAATCCCTAAAAAAATGAAGCTTTCTAGCTGGGAAAATCATCTATTTCTATGGGCCATCTATACCATGGCTATGTTAGTCATAACCAGATGGTACACGTCGACCCTGCATAAGCAGGAACGGGCTGCCACATCGGACCAACCACCATGGTCACGAGAGATGTACACGGAGCTCTACCGAGCCTACGCCCTGATCATGGGCATATAGGCATATAGCGGTGTGCTTACTGCAGGTAACCATGAAACATGAGGATTATGATAGGATTATATGAGATGTTATGGTGATTATAAAGGATTCATATGGAATTATTTCTAGTAGAAATGTTCATTGGGGAAGCAGCTTGTAATTCCAAAGCATTGATGGTTTGAATGGGACAAACGGATGATCAACCGCGCGATTTTTTCCCGGCCTCCATTTTCAGGCAGAAAAAATGGGTATCCCATTGGTTCCAATAGTGAAAGATTTTGCTTCACTTTCTGGCTTATTTGATCTGGTTGGTGGTATACCTACCCCTCTGAAAAATATGAAAGTCAGTTGGGAGCATTATTCCCAATATATGGAGAAATAAAAAATGTTCCAAACTACCAAACAGTGATAATATCAATTATCATGATGTGCATTATTTATTTATATGTAATATTTATATAAGTCACAGTAGCTATCAGCTTATTGATGTTCATCACGCGATATCCCCATTGCACAACTTCCATTGCTGGGACTCACGGAAGCCAGAAGCAAAATGTGGCTCTGAAACACATATATTTAGGGGACACCCCTTCAGCAGAAAAAGAAATCACTCCTGGAAGTAACATGAAGTAACTCTTACAATAAATGATCTTAAAATCATCATTAAATTCTACATAATTCTACAATGTGAGGCTCCCGTTCGATAGCTAAGTTGGTGAACATAACTCCAATGTCACTTTGGTTTATGGTACTTATAACGAACTAGTTACTGGTAGTTGGGGCTTTTGTTAACCAACAAACATCACGTTTGGGGGCCTCACATTGTAAAACCATGTCTAATTTCGATCCGTTGCCGGTCACCAAATGTGGACTCTATCGCATCTGATAGTGAAACATTTGGCGGAAGATTTGGGTCTGGGTTTTGGTCTTCATTACGTTCATATTCAGGGCATGCCGGGCATGGCTATTTATGGCTATTCAACCTCAAAACTTGAGATCCAAGTAATCCAAGTGCCAAACTATTGGAACATACTCGGCCCAGTGGGGATTCAATGAACCAACAACGGATATGCAAGTGCCAAATAATGTTGAAACAGGCTGTACTTGAAACATACGGGCAACGTGGCGCCCTACATAGCTATGTGGGTGAAGTATTGGCTTGAAAAGGTGGTTCTATCTTTGCCGTTGGGTGGATCATATAAACCAAGGATAACCAAGGTATAACTTGGACGCGCCACTTTGCAACACAGTAACCACTCCACCCTCTCTGAGCATGCGCTTCAAAGGAACAACCAACACGAAACCGTCGTTAGCATAGCTACTATAAACCAACTTGTCCATCCAAGGGGAAGTTGTGGTAAATCCCAATTTTGTTGCTTAAACCACCATTTCGGTCGGTTAAACCAGTCACTTTTGATAGTTCACCAAGCATTTTTGAAACGAAATGGTCACCAAAAATTCAGCGAAGGCGCCAAGGACAACGCAGCTTCAAGGTCGAAGGCTTGGCTTCCAGTGGGCTCCTGCAACCTGAGGATTTACCACCATTTTTCGGGGCGGGATGGATTTACCAAAGATTGGCCTGGTTTACCATGAGCAAAACGGTGTTTTGTTGTCTTTTTAAGGTTTACCAGACCACCTAAAAAAAAAGGTGTTGTTGATCTTCATGCATTTGATAAGAGTTTTCTTTTGGTTGGGTTTATCAAGAACACATGTGTTGTGCCCGAAGATCTATTTAGAACAATGGATTTAAGCAACAAAATTAAGCAACAGGATGCAACAGGTATCCTCAGGACATCATTGCCCCCCTATGAGTAAATTGGTGGTAATATCAATCCTGGAACAAATGAACAATTTCTCCTAATTCCATGATACATCAGCTAATTGCTGGCAACTTCTGAGCTACTCGATGCTCCATGACTGAATTGTTTTTGGCAATTTCAGTCCACTAATAACTTCCTCTTAACTGGCGCGTATAACACACATTTATGGTAAACTTAGGGATGGCTTAACTATTGCTTTACCAACATGCATGAAGAATGATTTGGCATGGTTTGGCACCTCAAATTGGGGAACCCTCTCCAAGTCCTTCCCTCATCTTTCCGCCTCTCGCGTGCGGAGGCTTCTGCAGGTGTTTGGCCCGCCCACTGGCCCGCGAGACCCAGGGCACCCCGATCTATTGATCCTCGGTGGATCTGGTGATGCGGTCAGGATGCTCCTTTGTCGGTACCACGAAAATTGCCTTTGAGGTGCCAAAAAACATGTTTATATAACCAGCCATAATGGTGAGTTGACAAGCCAAAAATTACATGGGATACCCTTAGGGGACTTATTAACCAGTCAAAATACTGGGATTCATTACCCTCTGGGAAACTAAGATAACTATGGAAAATCACCTTTTTTGATGGGAACATCCACTATAAATGGCCATTTTCAATAGCAAACTGTTTGTTTACCAGAGGGTACCTTCCATTAAAAAAAAACGTCACCGCGTCATCATTTCCACTTTTTTCCCCAGGTTCTCAGGGGTGTCATCCATGCTCGCTCCGGCTTGGTCTCGGGTGACATGTAGGGATACCTGGGCGGCTCAGCGCGGCTTGAGGACTTGAGTGGAAACTGCCAGAAATGCTTCGAAATCATTGGCTTCATGTCGGAATTTCAGGATCCTAAAATGGAGGTACTGAGGGGAAATTCCCTGAAATTTAGGCCTTAAAAATATGGCAGGTACCTCCAATTTAGGTGCCTGAAATGGCCATTGATCATGATCATCCCCATATATCATGGATACGACAATATTTATCAAGAATCATGCGTCCCAAACATCAGCCGTAGATAAACAAACGACAGAGCACATGGAATTTGTGGCTAAAAATAAACCGATTCAGTTGTCAGCACATCAAAATTTATCTTGAATGACCCAATAATATCTTTTGCCAGAAACAATCCTACCCATGGAACTTTTCATAATTCTCCAAGATCAGACCAATACCACCTCAACAGTGCCCAACACCTTTAAAATCATCCAATTCGTGTTCAAAGCACTTTAATCACTTCAAGATCCATCAATAATCCATCATGTACATAAATGTTTTTTTTAAATCATGCATCAACCATTGTCAAACAATTAGAGTACATTCATATGGCTTCCAACCCACCACTTCAGCCAACTTCACCTCTCTGTGAACTGCCCAGCCACCTGTGTTTGATAGGTAAATATCCCCACTTCAGGTTGTATCTGTGCAAAGAATTTCAGTACAACTACTGTATCAAAACATCTGTTCATGGATCACCCATCACCTATATTCATCAACCAGATAATCACAACGACTATAAGTATGATATACTTAAATATATAATGGTATAGTCCCATTACTGCGGTACACAAATCAAGGAGATGTGGCATCATAGTCGCAATAAGAGCGAACCCATCCAGCTTCACTCAGCCCCAATTTTACAGCCTCACCCATCACCCAATGATCATCCTGATAATTCAGATCACCCACATCATTATCATTGTCCTAGTAGTACTGACTGATATCTCTAGACCTTATGTATGATTACCTATCCTATACGTGGCACACATGCATATATAGATACATACATACATTACATTACATTAGATTAGATTGGGTTGGATTACATTACATTACATTGGATTACATTACATTACATTCTCCTCAGAAAAAAGTCAACATCGGGGTGATGTTGTCCTCGCATTATTACATTTACATTTACATTTACATTGCGTTACATTACATTATATTACATTAATTTACAATTACATTTACATTTACATTTACATATATACATATACATTACCTTAAGGTTCTGGCCCAAAACTCCCCACGCCGTTGCATCCCTGGGGTCTTCTGGAGCCATTGCCTAAGCGGGCTGGGCAGCCCGCGGGTCTATTTGAGACCTTGTTCGCGTCTGGAAGGGCGACTTGTTTTCCACTGACAGAGTTGAATTTCCTTTGTGGTGTGGTAATTTCTGGCCTTCAAACGCAACAGCATTCCTTTTTACATTTCTTCTGGCTCTGCGGTGGCCGACTACCGGGTGTGGAGATTTGATTTTAAATTTACATCTGAATAATTCCTACAGTGTGTTGAACTGGTATCGCCCTGACACATTGTGCAATATTCTTGTGCATTTTGGATTTACAATTTGGGTATACAATTTGCGTTGACATTTCATTTGCTTTGTGTTGAACTGGAACAGCCCTGACACATTGCAATATTTCTTTGCGACAATTTTCCTCTACTACTACAGTGCTGAACTGGCGGTGCCCTGGTACTGTTTGAGTATTGGATCATATCACAATATATGTGCTCATTTTTGCTCTTATTCCTGATCTTGATCGTGGGATTTGATTTCCTTCGCGATTCCACTCCTCACTGGAACGCAGAGGCGTCGCGCTCGGCGACTGAGACAGGGCGCTCGCAGATCTTGGTTCTTACACCGCAAAGGAGTACAGACCTTGTCCGCGCAAGCCCTCATCAGATTGAAGAGAATTTTATCAGCCCATCATTCGAAGGATCGACATTTCATCAAAAAAATGGATCAGCAAATCGAGCAACAAGAGATTTGGCCGTGGCGATGTGGTCGTTGTCAAAGGATCAACAAAAAGACGGCTATGAAATGTGCAATCTGCAATGCACATTGGACGAGCGGCTCTCGTCACAGCACCCAACCGAAGCAGTCAGTGAATTCTCAACGAGATGCTGCACGCTGGCAAGATTGGGAAGAATGGTCCCAGGATTGGGACGACAATTGGGGAGATCCTCAAGAAGCTTGGCAGTGGACGAGAGACAGATCGCAGATGAGATCGCATTCACAGGCAAGCACCAGGAGCAACAGATCAGAACCACATCAGGCCAAGGGCCGAAAATCCAGGAACAAAGGGAAGGGGAAGGGAAAACAAGGAAAAGGGACAGGCAAAGATGTGTCTGGCTCCAACTTGAGCCCCTCGCCTTTCACTGCACTGGCCCCAGAGATGCCACCTTGGCCACCATTGGAGAGCAGCACCAATGCCCCAATGCCAAGTGTAGCCCCTATTTCTGCGGCACAGGTGACAGAGACCATTGCACAGAAACGAGAGGTGCTAGGTGCCCTCCGGGCGGCCTACACAGACCAATCATTGATCCCATCCGACACCAAAGAGCTCATCACCAAGCTGGAGGCGGAAATCGAACGCTTGGAGAAGGAGTTCACCAAGGCTACAACCAAGAACCTGCACTCGGCCACCAAAGCGCTAGGCAAAGCACAGAAAACGCTTACCGAAACGCTGGAAGCCAAACGAGTGCACAGAGCCAGATGGACGAAACATGTGGCCGAAGCGGCCAAAGCTTGGGAAGGACAACTGCACGAATACAGACAGCAGCAGTCCTCTCTCCAAGAAGTGGCAACAAAAGCGAGAGCAGATATCGAGAGTGCCCGCAGTGCGATCCAATCTCTTTCTGCAAAAGCCACACCGGCCACTCTGGCCGCAATGCCGCCGATCACAGCCATCACAGCAGAGACGGAAGATCTGACTGGCGACGCAGACGTCGAAGAGGAATCTGCTCAGCAATTATTGCAGAGTACTCTCAGAAGCTGCGCAGCATCTTTGGGGGTGGATCTGAATATGCCAACAGCTTCTCAAATGGCATCCGAAGAGATAGAAGAGAATGCAGTGAAGGATCAAGCGCGTCAAAAACGCGCCAGATCCATGGAGCCATTTGCAGGAGGTGGTCCTTCCTTGCCTGCGCCTGGGGGAGATGGACCACAATCATGAATGAATGCGGTGCACTGCTAGTTCATTGCAATAGCTTGCATGACGCCCAAATGGGTGTCCTAGGGGCTGATGCCTACGTGTGTACACCAAGCACATGTGCAGCATGCCCATGGGAGCCAAAACAGTTTCTCTATGATTTCAATCCAAGTTGGTATCAGTATCTCAATGACATCCCCTCAGATTGCCACGTTTTCACTGCAATTCGATCTGCGTGGGGGCTGCGCTGGAATGTTTTGTGTGAAAATTTCCATGAGCAATTCGGATGTCTCACAGACATCTGTCATGCAGAAGGTGAGGGTCCCCATTCTGATATGGGTTTTCCAGATTGTGCCCTCTTCCAAAGCCGAAAGATTCCCAACCTAGGCCATAGATCAGATGTTGTAGCAACCCAGGTTTTCCCGGAGATGCTCCATAGGTCGCTGGCACCCAATTTCACTCCAGGTTTGTTGTTCACGGAAAGAGATCATGAAAGCCGTCACGATTTGATCAGCTGCATCCGCAACACTGATCGTCCTGTCAGCTATCAAAAACGTGTACAATTCCTGGACCAAGTATCAATTCACATTGGTTTGGAGGATGAAATTGTTATGGGTTGTACCACGATGCAGCATGAAACGCTCTCCACATGGAGAGGAAAACCATGGTCCAGAAAAGCATGTAGGGACACCCATTCCATTGTGCCAACATCCCAATTCCGCACCACAGATGAATTCTATAATGTTCCATCCAGATGGGTCACTCATAACACCAATACTGGTGAAAGAGACGTGGAAGACGTTGAGGATGCAAATCACTTCCTACATGAAGCTCCTGAGTCTGTTCAGTATCTATTTGACGCAATGCTGACAGAAGGTGTGGTGGAAGGTCCCAGGATCCATGAGAGTGTCTTCCTGCGCTCATGGTATGTGCACCACTTCCATGCTCCGCAATGTTTCCAGTATAGAGTGATTGAGATCAACGGCCATTGGAGGCATTGGTTCAATGATATTGTTAGTGCATGGAGGGATCGAATTTTACCTGATGAGCAGGTCATTTTTGATATTGTCCATCCTAACCCACCGAGAACGGCCGTGCCTCCACAAGGTTTCCTGTTTGACATCATCCTTACACAAGGCTTGGCAGCCCCTCGAAGAGGTGGCCTGGTTACCATTCTGCAGCGTGATGACATTGCTCAAAGAGCACACCATGCGGTGGCCGTTTCCTTGCCAGAAACTGTAAGCGGCTATCAGATCGTTCAGAGCGCCGAATCCACGCATGAATGCAATGTCCACCAGTGCATCATCAGACATGGCAATGTCAGATTGCCGTATACCATGGCTCCTGTACATGACATGCAAGATGGCGACTCCTTCGCAGTGGCAGTGAACACAAGGGTCCCAGACGCCAATGTCAGTATGACCAATGCCTCTCAGGACATGTATACCTCTGACCATGCACCAGAAGAGGACCAAGACCCAGAAGATATCCCTCCGCAAGATGGTAACGAGGAATTAGATGAAGAACAACCAGGGGATGGGTCACCTGTACCGTCTCCCAGCGTAGCTAGCACGTTGCATGCTCGCCAAGGTGTTCATATTCATAGACTTGGCCACACCCAGATATTTGGCAGACCAAGATGGGACACGGTTGATCATGTCTTGTATGACATTGCCATTTTGGTGGGTGAACCCTTTGATCATCTCATGCATTGTCATCACCTTCAAGTGGCCCCTGATGATGTTGCGCCGCATGAAGATTCGATCATTGTGCAACACGTCAATGACATCCCACCTGGGTCAACAGAAAAGCTTGTATTAGTGGACATTGAAATGCACACAAGGCAACACAGCGAAGCTGCACCCAGAGCCCCTGTTGTGTCACGCCAGGTACATAGAGTAGTGCCCACTATGGTACGCAGGCATTTGCTTCATATTACCAGGACTGTGGCATACTGCGATTGGCACCCACATGAATGTTTAGTTTTCTGTAACAGAATTCTTTGGCATTTGCATGATTTAGGCCCTCGCAGAATTGCACATGGCATGTACTTCAGAGTAGTCCTGCCACCCCCTCTGTCAGTGACGTGGGAAATCAGCCATGCACTCCGTGTTTTTCATGAAGCATACGAGCTTTTTGATCCTGCAGACGCCAGTAGAATTGCGGAACGTGTCCCCAATGAAGGACAGTCTTGGCCGCCACCTGATTCAGGTACGTCCTCACAGTTGCCTCATCTGACTTGTAAAGGGATTGACCTTGACCATGAAATCGACATTCCCATGATGCTGCCTCCGCACGTGAGAGTCAGAAGGCCTCGTCCAGCACATGATGGCACTGAAACATGGTTGCTCGATCTAGGTCAAATTTTTTCTGAGCAAGCAGAGGCAGAAACCATTGATGGAGACGCGTATCTTTATGTACAAACCTGGTACATTGATCATGATCGACATCGCATTTGCCGTAGACCCAGACCCATGCGACTTGAACCACAGGCCGTAGTCTGGATTGATGATTTTCGCCATGAATGGCGAGACATGCTTGATCGCAGCACATTCTTTTCCATCTATGTCATTAAACCCAAGCCTCCGCAATTCCGCCACATGGGTTATGCATGTCATGTTCTTTTGGAACAAAATAGGCCTAGAGGAGGAGCTGCAGGGATCCTCACAGCACTCTTCGCAGGTTTTCCAAATGATGCCATTGATGCCATCATGCAACATGCATATGCAACGCCCAGGTTCCTGACCCAACAGGACCTTATTGACTTGATGGAAATTTCGCATGTTTGTGAAGGCAGACGCTGCAGAGCTTTTCACTTCCGTGAACCTATCCATATTGTGCCGGCCACTGAAGTCAATTCAGGTTTTAGCATCCGTTTGCATGTGGACCCACCGTCTGGACAGATGCCAATTCCGCCCAGTGCACCCGGATATTTTGATGATCTTGTCTTGATGCAGAGACCGATGGCACCATTTCAGTCTATCCAAGAAATCAATTCCAACAGTTCTGGAAATGAATCGATACCACAGGATTGGATAATTGATTTGCAACGAGTTGTGCAAAGCCATGTAGATAGCTGCGATTATGAGGAACAAGCCGAATTCATTTTCTCAGTGTACACATGGTTCTTGGACCATCAGAAACACACCATCTGTAGGGATCCCAAGATAGTTTTCTTAGGGAGAGACATCGCAGAATGGAGAGAGGATCTTACACAGCCATGGCAGCACAGAATAGATCCTCAGGAGCATGTGTTTCTTGATTTGGTTCAGCCTTCCACCAGAAGAGCCCACATTGAAGATCATTTGGCGCACATCATACTCACACAAAGACAAACTGACCAGTCCTCAATACTGGTGTCGATGGAATTTGTAGATGAGACTGAGCCGAGCGTGATGGTGAGAACAGCAGTCGTGGCACTGAAAACAAGCACCTCAGGGGATCTTGTTCACATTGTGCCGCTGTTACAATCATTTGTTCACAATCGCATGGTCTGGAGTCACCCGACATTGAGCAGTTCTGCACAGCCGTTTAGTACATGGTCTGGCTTAAGCGTGCATGTGAAGATCTATGCTGAAGATGTCGCTGAGGAAGGACCAAGTGAGCACACCAATGATCATGCTGTTGACCTGCCACGCCGACTCCCTGAAGGTGCTCCATTTCAATTCAATCCCCAGGCACCACCCTTCCAGCCAGGTTTGGGTTTGCCAGCTGACGCACCTGAGTTCATACAGGATCTTCATGATCAGTGGATTAGAGTGGCATTTGCATGGGACACAGAACTGGAAAATGCTTGGTTTATCACGTGGTTTGTTGATCACAGGTACGAACTGCCTAGATGCCTATTGGGGCGTACAGTGATGCTGACTTCTGACTTCACAAATTGGGAACGCACCATCCAAGAGGCGTGGAGAGATGTCCTGGATCCAAATCTCCGACAAGAAAGACATGTTGTTGTGCCACAACCCCCGCAGTTGGAGGCTGGCGTGGGTGGACACATTATACTGATCCAAGAGCCAAGAGAGGAATGGGTCGCCAGTCTAGTGACGGTATTTGACAGTTTCATCAGTGCTAGAGAAAATCACATGATGCGACTAGCGGTCACGACTCATGAACATGTCAGTTTGGAGCAGATTGCCCAACAAAGCGGTTACAGGCTGATTGCAGGGCAGATTGACCCCAATGTTCCGTGTCAAGGATGGATTGATGGCCATCCCCTCCCAGCAGGTCACAGATGGCCTGGTAGATCCGGCCATGAAATCACGCTACGTATTCATCGTCAGGTGATGCAGTTACCAGTCATGAGAGAGGGTGATGATCAGATAGGCCTCCTGCAGACATCAGTGGTCCGCAAGGAGCCTGGTGATAACAGCAGACTTGCCTTGAACCTTCAACAGCTGATTTGGCCACCTGAACCCGCAAGTTTTCTTGATTTGCTAGCACAGGCAGGTCAGAGACCAGAGTGTCAATCCATGCAAGTTTCGTGTGTAGACCCACTGCCACACCAACCCTGCTTGTCAAAGAACAAGAAAGCTGTCCGACTCATTGTCTCACCGCAAGTATATGCGCCGCAGTACATAGAAGTGGATCTGACAGCAGGAGAAGGAGATATCCGTAGGGAGTTAGCATTGTGGTGTGATTTGGAGCAACTGCCCAACTGGCAATGGCTAGTTGAAATTGACACAATGCTGTTGTTGGATTTCTGGTGGGGCGATTTTCATCAAATATATTTGGATGCAGATGATATGCCTTTTCACTTCACCTATCATGATGTGACCACAGAACCCAAGACGGCTGTGCAACATATGCGATGGTTGTACGTACAAGGGCACTCACGTGCGGTGATTCTGCGGACGAGTCAGATTGGACAACAAGGTATTCAAATTGTCACTTTCAAGGATCAGCAGCCTGTCCATCGTCAGACACCGACACGAGTTGCCACACCTTGGCCCTCCAGATTGCAGAAACCTCTTACAAATGAACCTCTCTACGTGCCAAGGTCTAGACAGGATGGATCATCAGACTGTACCTGGTCCATTGGTATTGATCAAAGTCAGATTGAACAGTTTTTTGGATCCGCAGTCCAGGTGTTGTCCAGGAAGTTCGATGGCCTCGACTTGCCTCAACATGTGCAAGAGGCCTTGCAGCAATGTGAACCTTTAGAGCGTCTGGATCGACTTGTTATCTATTCTGATGGAAGTTCACAACCGGAACACCGACGCAGACCCCCGGCCAGAGTTGAAGAGGAAGGACATGGTGACACATGGGCTTTTGTAGTGCTGGGAGAACAATATATGGATGACAAAACATCCAAAATCAATCTCATTGGCTGGACAGCGCAACCTGTTCTGTATAACCCTGAGGCAGCACACCACATTGGCTCTCAAACAGTTGGCTCCGAAACTGCAGAAAGGGAAGCCATGTTTTGGTGCGGAGCTTGGCGCCTAGCACAAAATTGTAACGTGCCGACCCAATTTTGTACTGACTCACGTACAGCTGGTCGTCAAGCAAGTGGCCTGGATAGTTCTAATGTTGCCGATGAATCCTTCTTCAACCTTCGAGCCATATATCAATGCCTGGAAGGAGGTCTACAACAAGGTTTGGCGGTCACGCATGTCAGAGGACATAGCCAAGATCCATGGAACGACCTAGTAGACATCCTGGCTAAGCAAGAGCGGCTCAAAAGTTTTTATCATCCACGGCAAACACTGGACATGAGACAGTGGCGTCAATCGCTTAGACATTTCTGGACACAGTTTGCAACCAATGCAGGTCTGCCAACGTTCCAAGGAACAGCCTTTGACATTAGACCACCTGAAGTCCCGCAGACTGCACCCACACCTGCCTCAATTCGATATCATTCCAAACAGGTGCAATTTTGTATCAGCCTGGCGACAGCAAATGTCAACTCCCTACATGTTGGACCGGATGGCCATAGGGGCAAACTCCAATACATCAGAGATCAGATGAAAGCATTGCACTTGTTGTTTCTTGGCATTCAGGAATCTCGCACTGGAGAAGTCTGCTCGCAGTCAGACGAAGTCCTGAGGCTAGGGAGTGGTGCGGCCAAAGGCCACCATGGTGTGGAACTCTGGATCAATATTGCGCAGCCTTTTGCATACACAGGTAAGACAGCCCATTTCCTGAAGAAGCAGCATGTGGTGGTGTCGTATAAAGATCCCAGAGTGCTTATTGCCAAGATTGCACACCCGATGTGGCAAGCCTGGATCGTAGTTGCGCATGCCCCGCAGAGCGGCATATCGGAAGATCAGCGCGAGACATGGTGGAAGTCTTTCCATACACAGCTCACCACGCTGGTACAACAGGAAGAAATTTATGTTCTCATTGATGCTAATGCAGAACCGGGACATACAGATGGCCTGCATGTTGGACCCAAGCCAACCAAGGCTTCCAAATCCACGAAGTTCTTACGTGAATTTCTTGAAACTTGGCAGCTGGCCTTGCCCGCCACTTTCTCCTGTCATTTGGGACCCCAAGAAACATGGACCGCTCCAGATGGTCACACACAACATTGTATTGACCATGTCTGCGTGCCAATTGCCAGATGTGGAGATTGCCAATTTTCAAGAGTCGTAGAAGAATTGGATTTAGGCAATGGTCACCTTGATCACCAAGCTACGGCAGCAGAACTCTCATGGCACCAGTTGGTGCAAATTCCATGCTCACGTCGCGCCATAGCCCCTGTTCAGCGTGATTCCATAGATAATAGCATCCAAGAGAAGCTCGTGAACTTTGTTGTGCCAGCCTGGGATCGAGACATCCATACACATATTGAGTGCCACAATCAACATGTGATGAATGGTCTGACTCAGCACTGCCACAAACAAGTCACCCAAGCCAAAAAGAGCTTCATCACTGCAGACATATGGAATCTGAGAGACAGGAAAATACAGTGTCGCAAGATCGTTAAAAGCATTGATCAGAGATTCCGTCAGGAATTGTTGAGAGCTGCCTGGATTGGATGGAGAACGCAGTCTGCCACATCCTCCTCAGATCTTGAGCTTTATGGGCAGGTTTACCATCCGTATGTAGCTGCGTTATCATGCTGGAAGCTTCATCAAGGGGTCCACCTACATGTGCTTGCAGTCCAATCAAAGAAGGCTCTAAAGAATGCCAGACAACGAGCCATTCATGCAGACATCACAGCCCTGCCACAGGATGCAGCTGCCAATGACATCCTGAGGACTGTGAAGGCCCATGTGGGGCCGACGAACTTGAAATGCCTCAAAAAACAGACTCTTCCAATGCTGCACACGACAACTGGCACCGTTTGCACAGACCCAGAACAATTGCGAGACACCTGGATTGAATTCTTTGGCCAAATGGAAGGAGGAGTCCGCATGTCATGGGACGAACTGGTTGTCAGATGGCAGGGTTCATTGGAAGCTTTTCGGCAACATGAAATCAGCCTGGGACCTGAGGATGTGCCATGCTTAACTGACCTTGAGATTTCTTTCCGTCGTGTCAAAAAAGGGAAAGCTCTAGGACCAGATGGAGTTCCACCAGAGCTATGCAAGGCCTGTCCGGCACTTCTGGCAAAGCAATATTTCAGTGCCTTGATGAAAATGCTGATACATGGCCAAGAGTCCCTGCACCATAAAGGCGGCACATTGGTGCCCGCCTGTAAAGGGAAAGGCTCCACGACAGACCCAACCTCCTACCGATCGTTGTTGATTAGTTCACACATGGGCAAAGTGCTCCATCGTACAATTCGACAACATCAGTCATCGATGTATGAACAGTATCTGTGTGCTCAGCAGCTGGGAGGTAGAAAAAAGGTTCCAGTCACGCTGGGTCTCCACGAAGCCCGCGCTTTTTTGCGCACAAGCCAGCAGATGGGATATTCAGTTGGACTTCTCATGGTAGATTTAACAGAAGCATTCTATCGGGTCCTCAGACCACTGGCGGTGGGCGGCCATTATTCAGATGCTCAAATCGCTCGAATTGTTCAAAAACTTGGTATGACACCAGATACCTTGCATGAATTGCACGAGCATCTGAGCCAACCCAGTGCTGTGGACCAAGCCAATCTCCCAAAGCACCTCCGTCAAGTGTTGCAAGCATTACACACAGACACGTTTTTCCAAATACATGGACAAGAGGATTGCTGTCACACCTCTGTTGGATCCCGGCCAGGGGATTGTTTTGCAGATGTTGTGTTTAGTTATCTTTTTTCCAGAGTCATCAAGAGCTACCAACAAAAGCTGGCAGATGCAGGCCTCCAACAATGTGTCGCCGCAGCCCAGCAATTTGATCCATTTGGCACGCATACCTGTCCAGATGCCCAGATTCCCTATCTAGGGCCCATCTGGATGGACGACGTATGCATTTGCCTTCATGCTCCCACGCCAGATGGACTCCTCCGACGTGCTGGTGCTGCCACTTCGCTGCTTCTGGACACCATGAAAGGATATGGCCTCACGCCGAACCTTAAGAAAGGCAAGACTGAGCTCCTTCTTTCCCTCAGAGGTCAAGGAGTGCGCAGGTGCCAGAAACAGGTATTTGGTCCGGCAGCACCTGGCACCATGGCCATTGTTTGTGAACAAGAAGTGTGCCATATAGCTGTTGTCGGGCAATACCAGCATTTAGGAGGAATCCTGCATCACAAAGGGGATCATAGGGTCGAAATGAAAAGAAGAGTTGCATTGGCACACACAGCGTTCAATGCCCACAGAAAAGTCCTCTACCACAACCAAGATATCGCATTGCAGAAACGACTGCAGCTCTTTAATACCCTGATTCTCAGTAAAATGTTGTACGGCTGTGACTCGTGGGTCTTTAGAGACATGCGTTCCAAAGAATTCCTTCATGCTGCCATCATGAAGCTGTATCGCCGCCTTCTGTGCTGCCCGCATGATGACCATAGCACAGATGAAGAGGTGTTAGTCAAGTTGCATGCACCATCGCCGACAGAGCTCCTCCGCCAAGTCCGTTTGCGATATTTAGGTACCCTGCACGCTTGTGCGCATGTAGTGACTTGGGACCTGCTTAATCGTGATTCCGAATGGTGTGCGTTGGTGCAGGACGATTTAGCATGGATGTGGCAGCAACTGTCGAACAGCTCAGGACTGTCTGCACCAAGTCAAGGACTTACCGCATGGCAGTATCTTTGGCAGTACCATAGGAGTTATTGGAAAGGCTTGATCAAACGGGCCACACAACATGCAATTTTGCAGCGACACAATCAATGGGTTGTGAAACAAGGACACCAACTTGTATTGGACATGTTACATGACCGTGGACATGTGGAACTGCCGTCTGAGCCAAGCAGACACCCAGAGCAGAGTCCCCAGGGTCCCGCCGTATATGGTTGTTTTGTGTGTTGCATGTCCTTCAAATCCAAAGGAGGGGAAGGGGCCCACATGTTCAGACGTCATGGTATTCTCTCCAATCTCAGATTTCTTTTTGACCAAACTCGATGTGAAGCATGCATGAAAGAATACCACACCATGGGCAAGTTGCACAATCATCTGCGCCACTCTCATCATTGTCGCACGAGCCTGCAGAGACGATCACAGTTGTTGCAACCGTGTGAAGGCCATGGATCCACTATCAACCGCATTCTGGAGCAGCAGCATGACGGTTTGGTGCCACCACTGGCTAGCCAAGGACCCTGCCTACCTACTCCACCGCAAAGGGAGGTTCAAGATTTTGATACTGATCTTTTTGGTGAATGTGCAGAAATTTTGATGAGTGACCAGGATTGCCAATGTAAACAAGCAGATTTGCGTGCCGCAATAGGGAAGAGAACTCTCTCGTGGACCAGATTCTGTTACACGCTTGCCAAATTTCGCGAGCATGTGCAGCCGGAAGATCTCGGCACTTTTCAGATGAGTCGACAGGATTTGGACATATTGCTCAACAATTTGCTTGATGCGAACACATGGCCATGGTTGAAGCAGTCAAGAGCTGAAGATGCTGAGACTTCCTGTGCGGATCTGGAATGGCAATGTGATCAAGCCGAGGTACAGACCACCGACAGCCCCAGACCTCAAGGGTTCGGAGTACATCGGTATATTTTACACGCATTCTCCGGACGTCGCAGGCAGGGTGACTTCCAGTTTTTCCTAGATGACATTGCTGAGGCCCATCCAGGCATTGTTCTTCATACGCTGTCAGTAGACATAGTTCTGGATAGCTGTTGGGGAGACATCAGCAATGTACAGGTCAGACAATTCTGGATTTCAGCGGCCATGAATCGCTGGATTATAGCCTTTCTTGGCGGACCGCCATGCGAGACTTGGAGTAGGGCGCGTGAACATCAACTCCAAGGAGTAGGACGTGATGGACCTCGTGTCGTGCGCACATCGGCACAACCATGGGGTCTGGACAGCCTGACGCTGAAGGAGATTCGGCAGGTGTTGGTGGGGAATCAGCTCATGCAATTCTGTATCACGATGCTGACGGTTCTTTACATCCAAGGAGGGTGCGGTACCGTTGAGCATCCTGCCAGGCCTCCTAAAGAAACCTAAGCGTCGATCTGGAATACGCCATTGATCAATTTGTTGCTGCAGCTACCTGGCTTCCGCTTGTGGGAATTTGCACAAGGCCTGTTAGGTGCGATTTCTGCCAAGCCAACGATGTTGCTGTCCCTCAATTTGCCCACCTTAGGACATCAAATTCGATCTTGGCGCGTTGTTGATGACTTGCCCAAAGGTGCAAGCATCGGGCAGGGAACTGATGGGAAGTTTCGCACATTTGTGCTTAAGGAGTACCCCCCTGCGTTATGTGGCGCATTAGCCACATCTTTTGTGCAGACACTGAGTTCCATTCCAGTGGATGCAACTGTGCAGATCCCCTGCAATTTTGTTGAAAGGTGCTCCTCCATGGACTGTAAAGTGTATAGCGAGGAGATGGGCCCTGACTTTGCAGGTGGTGCCTTCATTGGCAAATGACCGAATTGAATGCGTGGTCGCGGCGGAAGCCACTGGGAACCATGAGGAAAAATACATTACCTTACATATATATTAGATGTGTATATATATATATGCATAATTTTGCATATAAGATCGACCGGTGATAATTTTCTCAGCCAAGGCCACCATTGGTACATCTCCTGCCGCGACGTCTCCTGCTGCTGCCAGTCCCACTGCTCGGAGCAGGTCACCCGCGCGGCGCCGGCGCCTTGGCGTTGCGCGGGGCTGGAGGACCAAAGGCCGCGGCGACGAAGCACCTGGCGCCAGGATGCGCCAGGATGCGCCAGGTGTCGGAGATGACAAATCAGGGGTTTTACCACGAAAAATGGCGATTTTACCACGAAAAATGGCGATTTTACCACGAAAAATGGCGATTTTACCACGAAAAATGGCAGTTTTACTGTGAAACCAATGAAAAATGATGGGTTTACTATGAAAAATCGAGGTTTGATCATGGTTTTACTAGGAACAGGTGTTTAAATTCAATTTTTAATTGATGCTAATTGCTGAGTAAGAATGCCAGTTTTAATGAAACATGATGCCAGCCTATCATTACAGCAAACGGATGTCCCAGGTCACGATGAACAGCCATAGTTACATGCAGCTTAAGTTAACGCATAACAGCTGTTGCTTGATCGATGGTGACATCGGCTAGTGATTTTCTCTACGATACTTATCTATCTCTCTGTCTGTCTATCTGTCTGTCTGTCTATCTGTCCTGTCCTGTCTAATCTATGAAATCTATCTACTCCATCCAATCGAATCCATCTAATCTATCGAATCGAATCCATCTAATCTATCGAATCTACTAACTAAACCATCTACTCTATCTATCTATTCTATCCAATCTACCTACTGTAATTTATCTATCGAATCGAAAGACATCCAACCTACTCGTTATCACTTGTCACATGCGAATCATCATATCGCTGCAACTTTGTCTGGAAATTGCTCTATACAATATTCGGCAATCAATTTTCGACTATAATCCATTGATAAATTATCCATTGAGGATTTGCAAGTACTATGATTGATATAATCACCCATTAATTATTGCTAAGCAGTTGTCTCGTAGTATGGATTTGTCTCAAAATTTAATCCAAGACACCAAATTTGATGGTTTATAATCATTTCCCATATTAAACGTGCATTTTTCGGGCGTACACCAACATCATAGTGTTGGATTTTTATGATTATACAAAATGATATCCCATTATGCACCCCATTATCTCTTAAATGCGGTTACTTATAGGTTGTAGGTGTACAGTTATACACCATTTATGCTGGTTAATTCTACTTTCTTGCTAAACGCTTGTCCCATATTGAATCCATATTGTGAGATCGGAGAGTTTGATAAAACCTGAGTTTAACAGTTTAACAGTTGTCTCAACAAGAAAAGATCCCAGCCCCCTAATCTTAAACACCCCCCCAACAAGGCCCAAAAATGTGTAAATCCCATGGTCACCTCGGCGGCTGGCTCCAGCCAACAGGTGGCCATGCTTCGGCCACAGGTGTAGCCCGAAAGGGAGACCTCGGGTGAAAAACCCAAGTCGGGGTAAGGGTACCCCAAATGGATGGATCGTTTAGTTCATGGAAAATCCTATGTTTTTCATAGAAAATCCTATGTTTTTCATGGAAAATCCTATGTTTTCATGGAAAATCCTATGTTTTAATGGATGATGAACTGGGAGTGCCTGCGTTTTTGGGAGACCGTAACATATTGCAAACAAGTGTTTCTGTCGGTTCGTTGAAGACCTGTGTAAGGTTTCCCGCAGATCTTCCGCTAAACCAATTCGGAGATGGGTTGAACATTGTTTTATAGCATAGTGGTTGGGTAACAAGTAGCACGTCAATGTTGACTTGGGGTCGTCATAACTGTTTTCGATGAACTAGTAACTAGATGTAACTAGGTACAAGATAAACCACTATTTCCTATTTAAAATGACCGTTGGCAAGAGGGATCTTTCTACTTTCAATGGCTGGCTGTTGGAAGGGATCAAAAATGGCTCGAGGTGAGGGGCTGCGGTACTGAATCATGCAGGATTCCAGTCATAAATCTGAACAGGCTCTGAATGGTAATCGTGTAAGTCAAACATCCCCGTCACAAACCTCTGTGGCACTCTGTGGGTTGTTTTAACCTTCATATATATATATATATACATACACATTGATTTGTTTAGGCATGCTGTTCCTAAGACGCATCACACGTATAAAGTAAAGAATAACACATAGAACCTCCAGTGGTAGCACCACAAATAAGCGACAATAGCTGGGCCAAAAAAAAGTGTTTTGCCTTCCTTCATTTCTGACCAACATGACAAGTTAAAACTAAAAGATAAACAGAACAAGCTACCCTTCACCACGTCTTCCGTGAACATTCGGGAAACCCTCAATTTGATGGTTGGTGTTGGTTTCTCTAGCCTAGTAAAAATCCTCCTGAGCCATAAGGCCAGATCCTGGAAATACTTAACTTGTGTTTTTCGAAAGGAAAATAAATCTGCATCACATATTTAAGGTACATCAATTTTTTAAGGTGCATTACATTGGTTAAAAACATGGGAAAACCCCAAAAAATGATGGTTGGTGTTGATTTCCTCAGCCATTTTCAAGATATTGAAAATAGCCACGTATTTATTTGATTTACCCATTTAGAATGGCGATTTTCCATAGTTTCTTGTTGTTTACCAAAGGGTACATCACATTTTCAGAACCCACAGCACGCTGCAGACCCCAGCTGTGAGTTCCATCGCCCAGCTGCAGCAGCGGCATTCAAGGGAAGCTTGGAACGACCGTCCTGGCGCTCAAGGATCGGGAATCCCTGGAAAGGCGTGGCCAATACTAAATATATGCATATGCTGCATATATACATACATATCTATACATAATCATATAATTATACATTCCTATTTGAAGGGATAAACGTTACTAGTAGATGTTTGAACTTGGAGGGATCTTGTGAATTTATAAGCGTGGGTTTAACATGATTTAACCATTGACCACACATTCACCATGAGGATTTTCCTATGAACATTGGATTTGGTGCCGGTCCATGGCCTGTACTCCCAAGTTGCCACAGCAGGCCTTCCACTCTCAGAAAGACGGGGTCAAAAGCTGCTGATGTGATCCGCTGGAATCAAAATTGAAGATTTCGGCTCCTTCCCTGAAGTTGACCTCCAAATTGATCAGTTTCAGATTTTTCAGTAGTTCTTGGATTCAATTCCAGTGATTTCCAGTGTCCTGGTCCTGTTGGGGCCAAGGTGGCTGGAGGCGTTTGTTTGGGTTTCAGGCCAACGAAGAACTCATGGAAAAGAAAGGATTGTTCTGGTAGTTCATCTGCATCCATGTGTCTGTAGTATTCAACTAGTAGGCAAAGGACATCTATATATTTTGCACGATTAAGCACAAATGCAAAGGTTGACAAAATGACTTGACACATATTTGCTAAATGATTTTAGTGATATTATAAACCATTATATACAATTATATACATATTTGTTCCATATTGTTCCCGTGTTTTTTAAACTTATTTAATACATGTACACACATGTTATGTTTCGATGATGCTTTGCGGAACTTTAAACCCTGAAATCATCATTCACTCAGGCTTACTTAGTTTCCATAGTCAACCATGTTTGAATAGCAAAGGACACTTTGATGCACATCACTAGTTAGCTAGCAACTCCACCCCAAAGCAACCCTGGGTATCCCGGTATCCCAGGCCATGTTCAAAGGCCACGGCGAAAAAAGGTGCCACGGTCCTCCTTCAGCCGCTCCAAGAGCCGCTTCAGTTGGCAGGCACGGCCTCCTATGGCCTCACCAGTGGCGCCCCATGGATTTTGGGCAAACTTGTGGTAGACATATCGAAGAAGTCATGGGGTGAAACTGTAAAATGCTAAGCAACTTCACTTATAACACCGAACACCCTTTAAAAAATCCTTTATCTGCTTGGAAATGGTGAATGAATCACCATTTTAGAGATCGTGAAGCTAAGATTGCGACTGGGTTAACCATTCCGATAGGAACACTTATAAGGTTTGATGCAAACCCATGATCTTCCCAATGAAGATAAGTCAAAGCATCAACCCCGAAATAACTTCTAGAAGATCACTGCATCGTATCAGCCACCGGAAAAAATGTGCAAACATCCAACATATGCAGTGAATTAGCAGACCTCCCAGCTTTTGTTTGACATGGAGCCCTACTTTCATCCCATCTGGAGCCAAGGAACCAAGGCACGAGCCAACTGGGAAACCAATTCCAAGGTGGGCCCATCATTCAAAGTCCTCAGAGTGCAGTCGCCGGTGGGCCGGTGATGGGATTTTCATGAGAAATTTGCAAGGGATCATCTATCCTGATCAGAGCAAGGGGTGGAAAATTCATAGAAATTCCAAAAAACAGTGAGATGTTGCTGAGGGACTGGCGGGAGGTTTTTAGGGATGATCTAATTGTGGCTTGATGCGGCTAAGTCAAAAGCATTGACCCTGGAGCAATGGCACACTTCCGGTGCGGCGATGAAAGATTCAAATGGGTCGCGAATGGTCGCGAGCGCGACATCCGTCACACACTTCCAGAACATCCCAGCACACCGCAGGAACCCAGGTGGCCCATAGTGGTCTTTCTTTTCAGGTAATGAGATTCAGCTTAAATATGGGCCACTACGTTCACCGGGCACACAAAAAACAGGTCAATAGACCCCCACGTCTCAAAATGCAAACAACAAAAGCGTCCGTAAGATCCAAGAAGATCCAATGGTGTATGACGATTTTCCATTGTTTTACAAGTTATTTTGTGGCATGCACCATTTTATTGGAAAACCCCCCTTCCATTCCCTCAATTATGTGGTGATTTGCTGTTCCCCTTTCAACAGCTTAACAGCAATGGGATAAATGGTGAGTACATCTAATCTCACAAAGGCTAACAATTATAACAAATCTAAAGTTTATGACTGTAATAACATGTAATAACATGTAATAACTGGACTCCAAATAAGGCAGGTTTCCAAACACAATCATGCAGTGTCCGACCCTGCCAAGCGTCTGTCGATCTGTCATTAGCTGACTGGCCAGGAACCATCGATACGCTGCCTCAAAAAATCATGGCACGCAATGGGATGTGAAAGATCCAACAGATTGATTCCAGGAAAAACCTATAGGAAACCATTGTCTTCACCCAAACAGTGTGGATTTTCCTGCAAGCCAATTAAATGTTCATCATGTCTTGCCAACAGAGGACACGCAATGTTCACCTACGTCAAGTTCGGTTTCTCTGCCAGTGTCCAGGAAAGATACACTCTGTTGTCATCAAAGGTGGCAGGCCCTGAAATTTGGAGGTTTCTAGCTGGGAAAATCGTGCAAGTAGCCACATGTGATCACAAATGAATGGATCATCGGAAAACAAACAACTTGATTCTGCGGCTCCCCTTCAGCAACAATTCATATCCTGTATTTTGTGATTCCCCTTAAACAAATAGTTCATCCATGTACTGTATATATATATATATATTATGTACTGTAGCTTTAAAAATCTTTAAACGGTGTCCCGACCCAAAGGCATGGCTATTCAATTTTCCAAACCAGTCACCAACCGTTCACCAGTCACCAGTCGCTAGTCGTCACTTAAAATGTTGCTTGGAGTTTGGGCACATTTGTGTCCTCACCGTTGCTTCACTCAAGGCTTGAAACGCCTCTTTAAGGCTTGACCATCATGACCATCCTATAAAAAACGTAAACATCAATCACCATCATCCAGAAACCCTTGATTATATGAGATGTATATTCCCAATTCATCATGCATAAAATGCCGAATCTTATTTTATGGTTTACCTTCACCAGCCGGCTCACTTTAATGGTTGACAACCCCAAATAACCAGCCTCAAGAATCATTGTTTCCACCCCGTAAGTAGTAGCCAAGTCCTTTAACTTTATTGGCTAACTGGGTTTATGGCCATGGTAGATTCCTGGTAGATAATGAAACATGGCAATGGAAAATCCCCCCAGGTCAAGGTGGATCTTCAACTGCCACGTTTGATGTGTTTGAGACCATCACTTGGGCACAGCACTCACAGCACCCACCACTCACAGCTGCTACATCCCAGGTGCATCAAGATCACCGGTGCGCAAGTGAGCACCGCTGATAGCTAGCAGGCTGCTACTCTTCAGCACCTCGGGAGTCCAGGGCTTGGAGGCCGCAAGTGGTGAAGGTGTTTATGGAGTTACCCTCCGATACACATAGCATAGCTATGGAACATGGTGCATTTATAGATGCATTTATAGATGATTTACCTAGCAAACATGATGATTTCCCATAGCTATCTTAAATTACCAGAGGGTACGAAGCAGTTGCTAATTGGAATGATCCTAAAAAAATGATCCCCGGTAGTGATTTTGGGAGTAGACATGGCCCTGATTTCACTGGTTGATTGGGCCATAACCCCAGCAAACCAGGAAAACAAGTCATTTGGTAGACTATTTCAGTGGGATGTTTCTTATCTATCATTGTTTTATTCATGTTTGGGGTTCGTAAATATTCATGGGATTATTTATCAGCAAGATTTGCTTTAAATGGGGTTCTTGAAATGCCTCAATCGCTGGGACATCCGCCTTTTCGATAGGGTGAACATGACAAAGTATTAACTAGAAACGTGGCCCATCAATCCCAACAAAGCTGGACCAGACTTTTTGGGGGCAGGTAGGATGCGTTAAGGCCTGCTCAGCCGCATTGATGGTAAGCTGCTCAGTTTCCAATAGTTTTCATTCCGCGTCCAAATTAGGTTCTGGAAAGCATTGACATCAAAATCATCACTGGCACCAATTGGAACAAATTGTTTCATCTCTGGGGCGAAGTGAGATCACCGGCGATGTCATGTTCAGGCTGACTGGGCCACTGTTGTTTTGGCTGAAACCTTTGTGACTGTTGGAAGAGGTGCCCAAAGACATTCATCTCGAGGTGCCATGAGCCTGGATCCCTGTTCTTGACACCCTTGACATCTTCGGCACTTGACTTGTCATGAATGATTAGGTTTGCCCCCAAGACAACCTAGATGACCTCACTCACATTTGACATGGAAATTATTGGCTTGAGCTTCTTGCCCAAGTCACATAGTGCTCCAATTTGCTCAACAGGTTGCTCAGTTGGTTTCAAACCATGTCAACTGCTAAGTGTGCAGTGGACAAATCTTGAGTTGGCTTGGGAAGCATCACAAAATCGTAACTGTGTAGCGGTGTAGCGCCGCTTTAAAGGCGTGTGTAATTAGGGACTATATAAAACAGTTATAAGATGTTATAAGCCCATAGGCCTAAAATATATTTCTCGAAAAAAAGGATGATTACCCCTTACGGATCATGTTACCCTCTGATTCTTTATTTTACATACAGTTGTAGAAAATTGTTTCCCAATTTTAGATGGCAAAAACACTGATTTATCCATTATATAGATGATATTGATGTTCAACAGCTCTGGCAAAATTGAACCAATTCACTTACCTGAAACTTGGGACCATCTCGGGATCATTCCCCGAATCCTCACCATCATTCCAGTGATAAAAAGCAGTGAGGTCGTTTCTGTATAATTTACCCTCTGGTAAACTAACATAACTATGGAAAATCACATGTTTTAATGGGACAACTCACTATCAATGGCCATTTTCAATAGCTTTTTGTATGTTTACGAGAGGGTACCCAGGTAGCCATGTTATAATCAAAGGCTAGCCATAAACACTTCAACTCTATAAATCATAGGCCTGAAATCCATGGACAAATATGCAATGGTCATGACTCAGGAACCGATTGATTGGAGGCACCTACCATAGAAAAAAGGCCTATGTAAGGGCTAAATTTCAGGGAATATCCCCACAATTCATATGGCCTGAAAAATGGTACGTTTACGTACCTCCATTTTAGGATTCTGAAATTACATGAATTACCATTGATATATGCAATTCTTTGTGTCATTTCCATTCCCCCACTTTGAGAGCAGAACTTCAGAACTGTGCCGCATGTGTGCCAAAGCTCCATCTGAATTCTTCGGGATGACTCCCCCTTACCAGAGGGGTAAACATACAAAACAACTATGGAACATCACCATCTTGAAGTTCGGATCAACGAGCTCTATGTGCCATTTTCTATGTCGCTTTTTTTTGTCATTACCAGAGGGTAATGTTGCACTATCTCGAAATAGCCAAAATATACTCAAGCATTTTTCGAATACTCCAAGAATTTCTAAAAGGGGATTCGAAAAATGATTGAGTATACTCCAAGAGGGAGCCAGTAATTTCTTCCATTATAATGATTCTTGTATACTCAATCAATAATCTTTTAGAAGTGGGGATCTTCCATTACTCCAAGAGGGTGATCCCCATTGAATCGAGTCCCACAAACTGCGACGTCCCGCGGCACAAAATCTCTCCAGGTGACGGTGTCGCAGCGTCGGATGACCTCCAAAACACTTTGCCCCAGATCCTGAGAGAGACGCGGAACGGGAGACCGTTGGTTGGTTTATAAACCCTTTTTTCATTGGAAGAAAAATGGGAGAACCATGGGATATTCATGGGGTATTAGCGGAATATTGAACATGATATAATGGGATTTAATGAGATTTCACTAACCTCTGGTAATTCATTGGGATTATAATAGGATTTTCATGGGATATTCATCGGAATAATGAGATATGGGGGGAGGCATAATGGGATATGGATGGATATGGGATATTAGATATGAGTAGAATATGATATAGAATAATAATTGGATTCAATTAATGAGATTTCACCATCGATAATAGGACTCACCTCTGGTAATTTAACACTTTGCCATGGAAATCACCACTTTAACTTTTCATAGGTAATTCATCTCAAATGGGCCATTTTCCATAGCTACGTTAATGCCCGATGGGTATAAACCCATTTAACTGTAGATGTATCCGCGAAAAAAACGTTGCTTTTGGAATTGAACACCAATTTACCAATCTTGGGAGGTCCACGTTGCTTTTATAGCACATGCTGATTTACATAGCTTGGATTTGCAGATTCAACGGGGGCTTGTCTATATGTATAATCCCATTCCCTCTCAACAAATGTCTGCAAAAGGGGACCCTAAAATGAATAGATCCACATCCAAACGAGGGTTTCAAGGGAATGCTTCGTCTGATGAAGTATTCAACTGGATGCTTGTTTAGACCGCACTTGAATGCGCTGTCAAAATGATCTTAGTTATATCGACTGTAACAAATATCCATTCTATGTCTCCAAACGTGGAGGTGCAAAGGTGCAATCTTTTAGCCTGAAACCTTTGAGCGAAGCCTTAGCGGCTTCCCCTTTTTTTTCGCCCGCCGACTGAGCCATTGGTTACTTTTACCAATGCCTGGTCAATAGAGGGGTGTGTTTAACCACCAATATGTATATGACGGGTGATTGCACGGAATGCACAGGTAAACCCAAACAAACTTCGAATCTGCCTGCTCATTCAATTCATGGGAATATCACGTCCAATAATTAGAATGTAGCTACTGACAACCCAACATTCGGTTTATATCATTTTATATCTGTCCATAAATCCCATCAATCATTGGGCCATTGGGCCATCAGTAGCCTCATCAAACATTTCTGGGTAAATTATAATACTTCACCAAAATGAATTAAGGCCATTTGGGGATGATTTCCCGTATTATATAACTATAATTCCAGTGAGGTCGCAGTGAGGTCGTTATAATTTACCCCATATATATATATGTATGTTAATTGTTATATAAAACAGGGGTACCCCAAATGGATGGTTTATAAAAGAACATCCTATGAAATATCCATGATTTGGAGGTACCCCGGTAGCTCTACTGGAAACCTCCGACCTGGACCCAGCGTCAATCAGAAAGCCCGGTGCTGCAAAGAGCGTCTTCGCCTCGACGATCAGCCGCATCGTCTCCTCAAGTCACACCCCACCTGGTGGAAAATCATGAATTTCAGCAGCTGAAATGGACATTTAAACATGTTTTTATAAGTGAAGTTCAGAAAAAATGTACATAAACCATCATAATACGTGTTTTTTTTGGTAAAAAAACTGAAACTCACCAGTCCACAACTGTTTTCTTTCCAAACATCTTGCTAAAACGTTGTGATTGAATGTGATTTAGATGAGCCACATTTAGATAGTGAATAATTGTTTAGATACAAAAAATGGGTTGAAATCAACAAGTGAGATACACCAAACAGTTCATCCTCAGCCCATCAAACATAGCAATGGGGCATCTTCACTATGTGAATGGGAAAGTGATGTATAGATGGATGTGAACATTAATTTCCTTTTGCGAGGCTTCTATCTAGTGTGCGCATATGTGCACATATATGCACATATTTACGCATAGATGCGCATGTGAATGTAAATATTTATGAAAAGAAACAGAGACATATGTTCAAGGATGTTCAAGGTTCAGTTGAGAGAGAGAGACAAAGAGAGAGAGAGAGAGACAAAGAGAGAGAGAGAGAGAGCAGTGATCAACAAATAGTCAAACGCTTCAGCTATCCACAAAACAAAATTAATCACACATCCCCGTATGGCTGACATGATCCTCATGTTTCATGAGATCATTCATAGTTGGATTTCCCCCTTTGGACCCACCCAGTTTCCGGCAAATTCTTGCAGCAACACTGCGTGGATGAGAAGGAAAAGTGCGGGACATCATGGTTTTCCGACTACCCCAAACGATGTGTCATGAGCTTGGATGCCTACAACATACCATATGGATCCATACTGGGATGATTCCATCAAGAAAGTTCGCCTAGTGGGCTTGAAGCCAATCACCTAAAACCGCGTATCATTACATTGGAAAAGATTGGACATATGAACCTGTATTTTCTTAACATGAAGATGAACATGGTTTGTCCAACGATTATCCCTTAAAAGATGCAATAAATCAGTTGTAAGTGCTTTATCATGTGTAAATCATTGGGAAACTTTGGAGTTTCCCATAGATGTTCCCTTTCCAAATCATCCCTCAATCGACCTGCCGAGTGACATCTGTTGGTTGAAGGCCAATGTCCAACATCTCCTGAAAGCGCAAAACGTCGATGCGAACTGGTGAATCTTGGCACAGCTGGTGAAGATAAACAAGATTCGAAGTGGGAAACGTGTTATACGAAAGGAACTATTGTCTTGGATATTGCTAAACTACACTCTTCTACACTATTAGTCATGACTGTGTGTTGGATACAGCTGTAGTTCTAGTGGGATTGGTGAAAAACATTGAAAAACCAAACAACTTATAAGTGGCGTGCTCCGCTCCGTACCCACAAAACGCATGTCATCATAGTGCTAACACCAACAAGAATGGTGATACTAACCAGAAAGAATACATTCTGAAAACCAAATATATGCTCCCCTTCAAACTGCTATTTCGCACTCTGGTTTGATGTTTTCCTCCATCAACATGGCTATAGAAAGTCACCCAGCCATCCTCCAACCATTTGCCCACCTGTCAGGTTAGCGGGTTCAGAGGGTCATCAAGGTCTTCACACTTTCATGGCATTTCATAGCGAACATGACTGGCTGGTGGTAGACCTACCCCTCTGAAAAATATGAGTTCGTCAGTTGGGATGATTATTCCCAATATATGGGAAAATAAAAGCCATGTTCCAACCACCAACCAGTAACTAGCAGTCATAGATGTGTGTCTGAATTTGATTCTGACAAGGAACACATGGAACTGCTTTTGTGCACGGCCCCTTCAAACAAACACCATTTTCTCGTGCCGCAGGATATTGAATAAGACTTCATGGGAAACAAAACACCCTCCAGAAATCTAACACATACTCAGGATTGAGGTCCAACAAAAACCTTCCTGATTCCAAATCGCGATTTGCAGCTGCCATCTAGCATTGGAAAAGAGCTAAGTAATTCATGGGCTAAGCATTCCAATTTGCCACCCTGTTTTAGCGCAATGCAGACGGAGTTTCTTTAATCAGCACATCCGCCCTGGAAGATGAAAGGGGATGATGTGCTTGAACGATGCCAAAGAGAATCCTGGGCAAAACTGGGCAAACTCCGGCAACCTCGGGCCCTGCCATCACAAATCTCACAAGGAACACCCTCCAAAACGATGCAGCGGTTGCGAAAAAAAAAAACAGTCACTGTGTCCCAGTCGACACTGGAAAACCCATCCAATTCTAATTCCAATTCGATGTTCACCTCAAAATTTCTAGATGTCTAGTTACTCTCCTGATTTGGTGAATCATGGCTCGAAAACCCTCAACTTTCAATGGTAAAATATGGGCTAATTATCCATAAATTGATGTTCCAGCAAAAACCCGGTTAAATTCATGGAAAGCGTTTCAAGGTTAGCTCCTTCATTTCACGTTCTAAAAATAAACCTCCTACCCTCTGGTAATTTAACCTAATTATGGAAAATCACCATTTTTCATGGGAAAATGCATTATAAATCACCATTTTCAATAGCTTGTCAGCTGTTTCACTATCCCTTGGGACCGCCCAAGAGTCCCGTCGAACAGCTCGGCCGCCTCCGTGGCGTCGATATCCTACGGTCCACAAGCTGCTGGGAAACCAATGATCAACATCCTACAAGGTGGTGCCCCCCAATTGGAAAGCTAAGTTGATTTATAATCCCAGTAACTATAGAATACTAGTTCGATATATCTACCATAAGTCCTGGTTATTAGAGTTATAAACCATCCTATACCGATTGGATTTTCCATAACAACATGCTGGTGGATTTTCCCATTAATAGCATGGTGGATCTTTCCAGTTCGTTATGTGACAGTTTATGGTTGAAGATTGAATTGGAATTACCGTTTGGCGATTTAACGTAGCGAACTGGAAAACCACCGTATTTTGGATAGGTAAATCATCATGTTTATCCTCTATAACTGGACCATTTTCCATATAGCTATGTTAAATAGCCAGAGGGTAAATATCCTACAAAAATGCTAAAAAACATGGAATATCTTCAAAAAAATGGGGAATATGATGACATACTGTTGATGGTTGTGAAATCCGAAGCGCCAGTTGATGGATGGTAAACATCGGTTTATCACATGATTTATAATGATATTTACCCTCTGGTAAACTAACATAGCTATGGAAAAGCACCATTTTTAATGGGAAAACTCACTATAACTGGCCATTTTCAATAGCTTTTTGTATGTTTACCAAAGGGTATCGGATTTCAAGCATCCTTTTGGTGCAGGATTTGGCAGCCATCCACTACGTAGTACATCGAGCCAGGGCCGAAGGGCCGACAGCGAACCAAGAGACATTCATCCCCTGGGTCTTCCCCAGGAACTGAGGAAGTCAGGGTCCATCAGGGTTGTCAACCACTTTCTACCACATGGATATCTGTGATATCTGGTTGGTGGTGCAATAACCATCTTGAAAAATATGCTTTCGTCAATGGGAAGGATGACAACCCATATATTATTGTGGAAAATAAAAGATGTTCCAAACCAACAACCAAGTATATTATGATATATCTGGATAAACTATAACAATACAATACACCAACCAAAAATCAAGGCATTTATGGGGGTGATTTTCTCAATCTTCCCCATCATTCCAGTGACGCCCGCGTGAGGTGGGCGTCATATACTCAGTTTGGTTATCTTCCCATAGTTCTGATGGTCAAACATGTTTTAAAACAGCTTAAAACCACTATGAATCGCTATGAATGCTGGTTAAATCACCTTAAAACCATTAACAACCACTGTAAATGCTAGTAACATCTCCATAACCAAGGCATATCCAGTGGGATGATAGGCCGGCAGTGCCTCTGCTTCCAAGAGCTCTCGCACATGATTCGCGGCCGGTTGGAAGTTGCCATAAGTCCCCAAGATCTTCAACATCTCCACGCGCGAGGAGATGGGAATTTGCACCTAAGGGGGAATCACCGGCTACTGTGTGAAGTGCAAGCGAGAAAATGGATGTTGTGGATGTGATTTTTTGATTACCATTGAACTAACATGTTGAAATGGAAAATCCATGAAAATCCATGGTGTCCCGTTCGGACATGCTCTACCCAAACAAAATAACGATATATCCCCATGAAAATGGCCAAACACATATTACTGGTTGGTGGTGCAATAACCATTTTGAAAAATATGACTTCGTCAATGGGAAGGATTATATATCCCATACATTGTGGAAAAATATGGAAAATAAAAGCCATGTTTGAAACCACCAACCAGATATATGATGATATGTCTGGATAAACTATAACAATACAATACACCAACATATAACATGATCAACCTACAGCAAGCCAAAACAAACATGGTCGAAGATTGGATCCCCACGAAACGATGCCCGTGGAACCAAGCGGAACCGTGCGTTTAAAACGCGGTTGGTCAAAGATGTGCTCCAAACAACTGGACATAAATTGACCATAATTAACACACACACACAAATTTGCGGAATGGATTCCAGTAAACCAACACTTTGCCATGGAAAATCAACTGTTTTTTTTTGTAGGAACATCATCGTTCAACTCATCGAACTCAAAAGACCATTGCCAAAAATCATCGACTCAGCGCCAAAACAGTTGAGGTGGTCACTTCCCGATTCCAATCCAAATAGAGCTTCACAGCCTCCTGCACGGGGAAACTGAGCAAACTACGTAGTTTCATCATGGAACATGTTGTTTGAACTACGAAAAACGGCGGCTTAATCAAGAACAATGGTGGGTGGTGGTTTAACATGGTGTAACTATGAAAAGTGGTGGTTTTAACTTTAGCTTTGAAAAAATGTGCTGCAACTGTGAACAATGGTGGTTTAACTCAGAAACGCTGGTTTAACACCAGCCAAAATAGGATACATCAAAAATATGGGTCGAATTAATAAGTAACGCTTTTTTATGGTGATGTTTTATGAGTATAAATGAACATTGATCACCAAAAGGCAAGGAGGACAAATAGTTCATCAAAATGGTGTGGAAATTTCATGGGATACACAACCAGCTCCATCGTTGAGCGGGTGAACACCCAGTGGTTGAAGTTAACTACTTGATGGCAAAAAAAAAAACTATTTCCAAAATCATTTCCTTTCAAACAAGCAAACATATCTTTAGGGGCATCTGCCCACAGCGCCCTAGCGCACCTGAAAGGCTTTCACCTCTAACAGCATCTCCAAGGCCAATGTGACGCAATCTTCGGCTTCACCTGCGGTGAAAACATGACCGCTGCTGTCAGAGCATGGTGGATGGGTAGTAGTAAGTAAGTGTCAAGTGGTGTTGGGAGTACCCTGTGCAAGGCCAAGAATCAGTAGGAATGAGGGCTTCATGGGCTATATATTTATATATTCATATTATATAATTACACATATTATATTATATATATATATATATGTGTGTGTTTGTGTAAATTTACAGGCATGTATACGTATAAGTCTAATCGTACATTAATTATCTATGTCTATCTATCTATGCAATCCAATCCAATCCAATCCAATCGCATCTCATCTTTTCTGATCTCATCTCATGTATCTATCTAATCTATCTGTTTGGCCAAATCATTTTCCAGTATATGGCTTGAAGTCTTGGAATTGATCAATAGGCGGTGCCTTCAATATGTGGCGATATACGCCCGTAGTGACTGTGAGCTGCAAGGACCAATCGAGTCCGGTGAGCTTGAGCTGGAGCGGCCAGGATCCGGTGTTTGTGGACCAGCTCTGTCTGGAGATGCCCACTCTCCATTGAGGGAATCCTCTTCCCCTTGCATCCGCTGACCCCACGGCACATGCATCGTCATCGAGAGCTGATCAAGAACTTGGCAGTAGGCTGGTCGATGGCACTGCCGGCACTAGCAGTCCCTGCAGCTGTGTCACCAACGACTGCGTCTTCGCCAGCTTGGTGCACATGATTGGATGTCACTCGTCGGAGGAGCCTGACCCTTGTGAGGCTGACCTTGATCGTTGTCATTTCTATTGCCGTTGTTGTCATTAGAGTCACCATCGAAATTGCTATATACCATGCGGATCAACAATTTCGACGCATTCGCTTACTTTTACCATAGAATGGTATACCAATCTCCATACCAATCCTCTGCCGAACCTGAGTCTCGGATGATAATCGAAACCATCTCGTTTGACTTTCGAAACTAACTGGCTGTAATTACATTGGTTGTTGCCACCATGCAGTCAATCGGTCACAAACGCAGCAATGGAAAATCGGGTTAGTTCGGATTACCCTCTGCTAAGCTAACCTGGCAATGGCCCCCGATTCACAGTTGATTTTCCATGTCTTTCCATCTATTGCCAACCCTGGGTTTTAAGTGGAAGTACGGTTAACCATTAAACAAATAGTATTTATACATCTGTAAATGGTTATATACAGTTATTAGACATGACATATCTATAATATACATATATATATATATGTGTATCTATATATATATATATAACACATCTAAAACTTTTGCGATCGATTATGGGGCTCTGGACCTGGATTATGGGGTCTCCCGCATGTGGTTTCATGGACCTTTTTCTTTACATAAATCAACCTGAATCAACCCTTCCTTCGAAAGGTTTTGATATATGGTGTGTTATTTCGAGAGCCAACAAATCAAGATAGTAGCAACAATCCCCAAAAAACTCAAATCTGTCAAAGGTTCAATTTTGTTGGGATCTAAGCCTTAAATTTTTCAGGAACTTATTTTACGGACTTTGTGGACCTTTTTTCCGTTGCGGCCGATTATGGGGCATGAGACGTCCTGAGATCTGCTG